>Ga0209373_10000846_pt1 | contig 41981 bp, 23 predicted proteins | sample Higcelweek5metaG_FD_187173 | JGI IMG/M metagenome (GOLD analysis project Ga0209373, IMG submission 187173) | Freshwater pond sediment microbial communities from the University of Edinburgh, under environmental carbon perturbations - High... | ecosystem: Environmental > Aquatic > Freshwater >... | reverse complement strand
GTCTGATATAGCGGTTTGAACCTACAACACCCGTAGCAGATAAATATGATATTGTCTTCGCAGAAGCAAAATATGTTAACTGAAGTCCGTTATTAAGATTCGCCTGCTTACTCCTCATCACCCATTCACCTGAGGTCATATAAGTTGGCTGTGATATCTTGGCACGAGGGCCAATATAATCCTTATACTTATAGAGTTCAGAATAAGAGGGTATATTAATACCGCAAGTATCTGTCCAGTTGTTTATATAAGGGTCACCGGATTCACCACTGCCTTCTGTTGTCCATACGTGGTTTTTATCAATATACGAATTGAAGCTTGCATCAAAGGAAGGATTATCAATAGTACCCAAAGTGCCTAAATTAAGGTAGTTATTAAGAGAGTAAACAACATTGTCATTTACAGTTGACACCATTGGATACTTAACTGATTTTGTTTTATAATTATTGGTAGTCATACCGCTTGTGATAATAAAGTGTGTACTGTTAGAGTCAGTCATATCCGTATCCAACAGCAAATAACTTTTTTCATTGGTTCCCCCTTTTGCCGTTGCAGCATTGCTTGCAGCTGCTGCCGTCTGAAAATACCTTGCAGTCGAATCAAAATAGCTTGTGTAAAATGCTGCTGTAGGAGTGGTTGCCGGAAGCGTTTGCAAGGGAATTTGGATTGATGCAAAAGAAGTGATGCTAAGAAGCATTGTAATTGCCGTAAAAACTGATAAAACCCTAATAAACTGTTTTTTCATAGAATTAACCCCTTTCCTTTATTTGATTGATTTATAATTGTCATAAATTTTTTGAAGGGTATCCATACCTTCTTGTAATTTGTAATCAGAATTTATTTTATTAATATATGAATCCCATTCAGAGTCAATATTGCCATTCACTATCCATTCGGCAACCTTTTTCTTTGTATATGCACGAGCCTTCTCAAACGTATTAGTTATTATTTCTTTTTCCTCATCCGTCAATATAACATTTATAGGAAAGATGTTCTCAGCCTTGATTACATGGTCCTTATACAACTGATATAAATTGCGTGCTTCCTTCTCATAATTAGGACCAAACGTCTTATTAAAAGCGTCATCCGTAATGAAGAATGGACCGAAATTTCCGGGTGCCGCAATGCCAATTTCTCCATTAGCAACAGGTTTTTTTACATAATAGCCTGTGCTTTCGTTCTTTTCCAGCGGGCCATACATTGCATGAATTGAGATATCAGGGTCAGCCCATTCATCTGCCCAACGCATACTTATTTCAGGATATGCGTTTTTCTTGAATATTGTAAAGTGTCTGCCCATAACCTGCTTTTTTTCCGCTCTGAACTTTGGAGTAGAACCATTGGGTGCAGTAATCGGCTTAATTGCTACAAATTCATCCTGTGTTTTTTCCTGCTCATGACGTTGATAAACACCAACTACACCGGGAGTTGACTGAACCTTTGCACTTACCTGTGAATAGGATTGTGTAAATGCGTCAAGATCAAGAACTCCTGCTTTATTAAGTTCCGATAAATATTTTACAGCTTCCTTGAACTGTGGTTTATCGCCCATAAAGACAACCTTGTCATCAATTACTGTTCGATATTTGTAATCGCCTGTGGGAGCACCGAATATACCGTACATATCATATTCGCCGCCAATCCATTCGCTGAACCTGAACGACCACGGAATTTCATCAGCTTTGCCATTTCCATTTGGATCCTTTGTTTTGAATGCTAACAGAACATTTTTGAATTCCTCGGTTGTTGTCGGCACTTTAAGATTAAGCTTGTTAAGCCATGTTTTATTTATGTACATAGCATCCCTGTAACCCATTTCGCTTTCTTCAAATCTTACTATCGGAAGCCCGTAAATCTTTCCGTCAGGTGCAGTGATTTCACGCTTAACAATCGAATACTCCTCCATAATTTGCTTCCATCTGGGTGCATATTTGTCAATCAAATCGTCCAAAGGAATAATAGAATCTCCATTCATACCAAATTCATAAATATGGTCGGGTTCAACATTATTCCACATCATGTCAGGAAAATCCTCCGCCGCAAACATAAGCTGACGCTTTTCGGTAAAAGAGTCAGTGGCAAACTCCCTCCACTTTATCTTAACATTTGTTTTCTTTTCCATTTCCTGAACAATTGGCATATCGGCAAAAGCAGTTCTTCCTGTCATACGAAGCACAGCACACTCAAGCTCAATAGGTTCGTTTACTATTGGCAGCCCTTTTTTGTTCATTGTTGCGGTGGAATCTCCCCCTGTTGTCTTACTGCAGCCGGTTAGAAGAATCAACCCGGCAATAAATAAAACAATGGTTTTTTTCATTTTTATGCCTCCTTTTAATTTATCAACCTTTTATTGCACCAATCATTACACCTTTAACAAAATATTTTTGCACCAAAGGATAGACGGCAAGCATTGGCAAACACGAAATAATAATTGCACTGTATTTCATGGTTTCTGCATTTTTTGTTGCTTCTGATGCAACCTCACTGACTTCCATAAGATCCGTTGTCGCCGTTGTCAGAACCAGCATTTCACGTAGGAACATCTGCAACGGAAATTTGGCTCTGGTACTCATGTATATAAGTGCATTAAAATATGAATTCCAATGTCCTACCGAATAATAAAGTGCAAGCACAGCTATAATAGCAGGAGAAATCGGAACTACCACTTTAAAAAACAACCCAAAATCATCACAGCCGTCAAGACGCCCTGCTTCAATAAGCTCATCTGGAATACTACTCTGGAAAAAGTTTTTTGCAAGTATCAAATTCCAAACGCTTACTGCTCCGGGAATCATCAATACCCATATACTGTCAAGCAATCCAACATTTTTAATCAGCATATATGTCGGTATCATACCGCCGCCGAAAAACATTGTAAATGCAAATACAGATACAATGGCTCCTCTGCCGTATAGGTTTCTCCTAGACAAAGCATAGCCGGCAGGAATTGTTAACACAAGATTTATAATTGTACCAACAACAGTATAAAACACAGTATTCCTGTACCCCGTCCATATATCATTATTGTCTAAAAGCAATTTGAATCCTTGCAAATTAAATGCAGTAGGAACTATCCACACATTGCCAACCACAATATCAGTTGATTCACTTATTGCGGCAATTACAATAAAATATAACGGATACATAATAATAATAAGCAAAATCGTCAATATCGAATAATTTATTGCATTAAAAATTCTATCTTGTTTTGAATATTTTATATTTGTTTTTTTATTGTTATTTTTTCGCATCATACAAGCCCCTCTTGACCAAGCGTTTTCGCAGTTTTATTTACCATAAGTAAAAGTATAGCATTTATTACTGAGTTGAATAAGCCTACGGCTGTTGAAAAGCCATAATTCCGATTAATAAGTCCTGTATTATATACAAAGGTTGAAATTACTGTCGCCGAATCGATATTTAACAAATTTGTCAATGCAAAAGCCTTTTCAAAGCCAACACTCAGAATGTGTCCGCATCTTAATATTAACAAAATTGTAATTGTCGGTGCCAAGCTTGGAATATCGATATAGATACACTTGTGGAACTTATTCGCCCCGTCTATCGTAGCCGATTCATAAAGCGAGGGGTCAATAGCAGATAAGGCAGCTATATAAACAATCGAGCTCCATCCTACCTCCTGCCATATTCCCGACCATACGTAAATGTGCTTGAACATACTTGGTGATGACATATAGAATATCGGTTCACCGCCCGTAATTTTTTGCATTATTACATTAACTACACCATTCTGAGGTGACAAAAACATAATTATCATACCACAGACAACAATTTGAGATATAAAATGAGGTGCATATGTAAACATCTGAACACTTCTCCGAAAATGCTTATTATCCATTTGATTAAGCAACATCGCAAGTATTATTGGCAAGGGAAAACCGGCAAAAATACTGTAAATACTTAAAGTTAGAGTATTTAAAAAATATTTAAAAAAACTCTCACTCTGAAAAACCTTTACAAAATTTGCAAAGCCAACCCATTCACTTCCTATTATGCCCTTGCTTGTCTGATACTTTTGAAAAGCCATCAAAACACCATACATTGGGCCATACGAAAAAATAAGGACAACTATAAGTGCTGGCAACAGCAATACATATAACTGCCAATTTTCTGATATTAGCTTCTTCATTTTCGTTTGCTCAACAAGCTTCCGTTTCGTTTGAATTTGCATGAGAACACTCTCCATTGATTTTATTTGATTAAATTATACCTTCTCGTTATATAGTTTTTCAATATGTAGTTTTTTAATCAATATGTAGTATTTTCCTTGCAAGCAGTGTTAATCTTGCAGAAACAGCATAAACAAAGGCTTTAGGGGTTTATACTTGTAAAAAACACATAATCTTTACATTTCTCTTCTGTCATCCAAAACCTCTGAGATAATATTTTCCAAACCGGGCGTACCGTACGACAATGTTGCTGTCGAAAGATTCTTTGCCTCTCTGAAAAAAGAAGAGTTCCACCGTCGTGTTTATGACACGATAGAGGAACTCGAAAATTCGGTTAGTGAATATATTGATTTTTACTAAATAAAATTCTTTTGTATTTCAGGCTTTACTTTCCAATGCATTTCCGTCTACATCTGTAAATGAACCGGTTTATCCAGGCGCTTCTGGTTCATCCGGTTTGCCAGAATCAGTTGGCTCTTCAGTTTCAATTGGCTCTGTCTTTTCAAATATGGCAGTAACAGTAATATCACTTGTAAGCTTATCTGTTCTCGATTCAGTGGTTACACCGTCTGACCACTTCACAAATTTATAGCCTTCATTTGATGCAAAATTACAAATTCTGTTATTACGTCCGGCGGATAAAGGCTGTGCGGATGATGTCCACAACCTTTTTTTAGTATAACCTTAATCTCTCCGCCCCTGTCCGAATATTTTTTTGCAAACACTTCACCATTTTCGCTAAACGGAACGACAGTGTCGCTATCTCCTGCAACCAATATTACAGGTATGCCGGAATCAACAAGCACATCAACCTTGTCAATTGGATTTCGGCTGAAGTCCTCTGCACATTCCTCTGCGAGACCATACCATCTCATGCAATCCTGCCATTCACCCTTGCCACCTTCTCCATTCCACATTCCAGCAGGCCAGCTTCTTATATCAAGTACGGGTGCGTCCAAATAAAGCAAGTTAATATCCGACGGATATTGTGCAGCATAGTTTACTGCATATAAACCACCCCTGCTGAATCCGAACATATCGGCTTTTTTGCTTAAATTAAATTTCATAACTACGTCATTATAAAATTCTTTCATAAGCGATATTGCTTCAGGACAACCATACATATCCGATACATTATAATAAACAATATACCACCCATTTTCCAACAACGCTTGGTCAGCATAATCAAAAGCTCCCAAGAACTCGGCACGCCAAACCCACGGATTACCACTTCTACATTTATCCGGAACAATTACCGTGGCTTCTCTATTATTAAATATGTAAACATTTTTATTCAAAACATATCACTCCACAAAATATTTTTACTTATAAATCTAAAAATCACAAATCATAATTTTTGATTTGTCTCCAATCGCCATCAAAATCTTGCCACGGCGCAAAGTGTTCAGCCATTAATTCCGCCCAGTTACTTGGGGTATTATTAGTGGTAAGCTTACCGTTATAATACTCTGTTTCTTGCTCCTCCGGAGCTTCAAGATACATTACAAGTAAGTTGCCAAATATAAAAATAGCACCGTATTTATCACATTCACCCGGTCTTTCTTCTTGATATTGATAGTGATAAAATATATAGCTTGATACCATTTCGGGTTTTAAATATATAATTTGAAATATGGGTTTTTTATTCTCTATTTTCCTTTTCCAATGCTCTTTGCTAAGTGGTTTTGAATAATGAAAAATGTCCATCATTTGCTGCCAAAGTTCACCACTTGGATATGGTATTATATTTTCACTAACAATATCATTTGGATTAATATTTCTATCTTCCGATTCAAAATACATAAATATTTTATCATTAAATATAGCTAAAGATAAATTTGTTACACAATTCCTACTTTTAACCTTTATATCTTCGGATTTATGAAAACCCTGATACATATATCTATAAATCATTTTAATTCCACCTTAATCCTAAATTAACCTACATCAGAATTTCGGAAAAACAGATATTCTAACATTGGTATTTCCATACGGAACAAGAGTGATTGTTTCTTCCTCTCCAATATTTCTTAAAATATATTCGGAAGACGGAAGTGAAGGCGTTATTTCCATATTATCCGTCACCTCCGTCGCACCAAGTTCAACCATTTTGTCGTCTATTTTTTCGGCAGAGTCATCGCCGGGCTTCACAATCTCTTTTTTGACTGTTTCCCACCCCATAACAGTCCTTGCCTTTATTTTGAATTCAAAAGGATAACCGTCCCACCATGGGTTAGCACCAACAGAATTTTTTATGATTTCCACATTTAGAACGTCACCAACAGCATAATTCCATTTGCTTTTACTATAAACATTGTAAGATGGGAATTCCTTAGTCTGACGCTTTTCGTCAGTATCAGCCACCCAATCTTCAACAATTTTTAGTGCCAAAAGAAATGGACCGTATTCAAAATACCTTCCGCCATCAACACTATCCTTTGCCTTGAATTCCATTGGAAGCTTCAAAACTATTTTATCACCATTATTAAAAACTGCATTTATATCGGCAAAACCGTTTTCAACTTTGCAGTTTTGAACTTCTCCATTTAAGGTTATCTCATATTTTTCGCACCATCTTGGTATTCTAAGCTTCACTATATACTCAACAGGTTTTTCGGCTGAAACATTAAGCACAATGGTATCATCAAAAGGATAATTTGTGTTTTGAACTATTGAAATGTCTTTGCCCTTGTATGTGCTTTCGCCGTAAAGTCCCAAAGCAACACTGTTGTCGCCCTCCATATACATTCTTGCAATATAATTGGGCATAATTCTTCCAACGTTTCCTACACAGCATTCAGGATAATGATGAGGTTGAAAAGCAAACCTCGGCGTGTTCGCAAAGGCTTCTATATGTGTTGAATTCCTTGCGGCAATAACCTGATTTGGCGAGGAGAAATACTGAATCGTCTTAAAATACGGCCCTATCGCTCCAAGTGCGGCGTTAAAGCACGCTCGCTCGATTTTGTCGGCATATTCTCCGTTGCCTGTTGCCATCAACATATACCCTATACTCCATGTATAATCCGCTATATCACAGGTTTCGTGAGCATGCAAGGCACTGTTGCCGCAGGTTGCCTCACTACTGCTGTGTATTCCGTCAACTAACATATGGTATTTATCAATTTTCTTATAAGCATTTTTAGCTGCCTCAATGTATTTTCCATCGCCGAAAACGCTATATATAATTGCGGCAAGCTTAGCATGCTCGTTATATGTTACTCCGTGCTCGCTTGGAATTTTATCGGAAAGCATATAATCAACTGTGCTGTGACAGTTTTTACACCTTTTGTTAAAGCTGTCATATGCTTTTTTTGCCATTTCCTTCATTCGTTCATCTGATGTCAGTTCATATATTTTAAGCATCGTTTCTATGTTAACAATTTCCCTGTCACCACTGTAATCAGAATAGCCTGTTAAATAGTGGTTTTTCATAGCTAAAATATATCGCTCGTCGCCTGTTGCACTCCAAAGCGCCGTTAAGGCACGGAAATACACCGCATGAGGCCACTGGTTTGTTTTACCTGCTATCTTTAACTCCTCAGGTCCAATAAAGCCGTCCTCAGCATTTTTCAAAGACTGCTCTATTTGCTCAATAACCTTTTGAAGAAATTCATCATCCCGAAGCAACATCGCAGAACGCACAACCGAATCAATCCAATATCCAACCTGCTCGTAAGGCCACCACTGCTCATAGCCTCCGTCTGTCAGTTTTTTATATCCCCAGCATTCCTGATTAAACGGATAACCAATTTTATCAAGATTTCCCGTGACTCCTTCTTTCTCGCATATCAAGAAATTCTTTAGCCACCCCTTGGGGCTGACCTGCGAAAGCTTTATTTCTCTTAACACATTATACATTTTTTCACCTTAAATCCCTATATTGTTATTTCAATTAAGTATTTTCATTCATAACATAACCTCATATGTACTTACATTGTCTTTAACACTTTAACCCCGTAAGGCTCAATAGAAAACTCCATCAATGCTTCAACATTTGTAATTATATCGATATATTTATTATTTGGTAAGATGAATTTCCGAGTGAAATTATTATAGTTTTCTATGAATATATATCTACATTCCTCGTCATGTCTTGAATGTGCAGTGACACCCTCAGGAAATGTTGTATCCAATGCCTTTTCAAGCTTTAAGTCCAGTATTAGCTTTTCATAAAAATCAATCATAAAATCGCCCTCATCTCTGAAAGCGATATAATATGCACTACCACTGCCATACTTATTAAAGGTCACAGCAGGCATATCTGTATAATAATCTGATTTGTATTTTGCTAAAACCTCTGCTGTGTTGGCGTGAATTATATCACAAAAATCTATTGCTTTATATTTTTCTCCGGTGTTCAACTCAACCAAATTGCTTTCTCCAATATAAAGACAGTCTGTTTCCTCCGCCCATATTCCGAAGACATTCTTCAATTCATCAGCAGGAAAACCGCCCAGAAAGCACAAATCGTTTTCATTTACCCAGCCTGAAATATATGTGAAAACTATCGTCCCTCCGTTTTTTACAAACTCTTTTATTTTTTCGATAACATTTGGCTTTATCATATAAAGCATGGGTGCCACAATCAGCTTGTATTTTGAAAAATCACAATCAGAATCAATAACATCGGTATTTATTCCATTTTTCCAAAATGGATAATAATGATTTTGACAGGTCGCGGCATAATTTCTATCTGTAATCTTCAAGCCCTTCAAATCATCAATTGCCCAACGATTTTCCCAATCATATATAACAGCAACCTCACTTTTTACAGCAGTTCCAACAATGTCATCCAATTTATCAAGCATTGAGCCAAGCCTTGCAACCTCTTTGAATACTCTTGTGTTTTCGTGTCCACAATGGTCAACAACTGCTCCGCAGAATTTTTCACAGCTTCCTCTGCTTTTCCGCCACTGAAAATATTGCACCGTATCCGAACCGTGAGCAACAGCTTGAACAGAAGATAATATGTGCATATTTGGTCTTTTAGGTTTATTAACATCTAACCAATTTATATGACTTGGTGTGCTTTCCATAAGCATAAAAGGCTTTCCGCCTTTTATGCAGCGGTTCAAATCATGAACAAAGGCAGTATCACTTGCAAGCCTTACATCTCCCTTCGGCAAATGCCATTCAGGATAATTGTCCCATGATACGACATCTATTGCGTCCTTAAACTTGAAATAATCAAGTCCTGTATATAAGCCCATTAGATTTGTTGTAACTGGAATGTCGGGGGTAATATCTTTTATCGGTGCAATTTCGTTTTTCATAAAATCAATTGTTTGATATGTCACAAACCTTTTCCAGTCAAGGTTCAACGCATGAACAAGGTTTTCTCCAAGCGGAGAGGGTGATTCTATTTGCTCCCACGAGGTATAGGTATGGCTCCAGAATTTTGTCCAGTATTCATGGTTGAGCTTGTCGAGGTTGTTATCGTACTTGTTTTTTAACCACTGCCTAAACGCACTCTGACAAAGCTCGCAATGGCATTCCCCGCCATATTCGTTTGAAATGTGCCACACAAGCAAGGAAGGATGATTTTTATATCTTTGGGCAAGAAGCCTGTTAATATTTTGAGTTTTCAAACGATAATAGGGCGAAGTGTAACAATGATTGTGCCTTCCACCGTGCAAATTTTTAGTTCTGTCAGCATTAACACGTAAAACCTCGGGATACTTTTCACTCATCCATGCAGGTCTTGCACCGCTCGGCGTTGCAAGAACAGCATTAATATTATTTTTTTCAAACTCCTCCATAATTTCGTCTAAAAAGCTGAAATCAAAGCTGTCCTCCTCAGGCTCAAGGGTTGCCCACGAAAAAATACCAATACTCATTGTATTACAATTGGCAAGCTTCATAAGGCGTATATCATCATCCCAAACGCCATCATAGTCCGTCCACTGCTCAGGGTTATAGTCACCTCCGTGCAAAATGTGGGGATATTTTTTGTTTATCGGCCCATATTTTTTCATAATACCTCCTGGTCTATGTTAAAGCTTATTTCAATTTATGTTGCTCCCTAAAAAACGTTGACAAAATAGGGCTTTATGCTGCCGGCTGAGATTAACGAAATACTCTCCAAACCAGTTTCAAAAACAGCTTCTAATCCGGCAACTATGCTGTTACTTTCTTTTTTATACATCTTATTTCACATCCATAACATAGCTTAATCATCAACATTAATTTCAATTTTTCTGTCTACGCTTACACAATTCTTGGCAATTTCGATAATAAACTTGCCGGGTTCTACAACGAATTTCCCTTGATTGTTATAAAACGCAAGCTCATTTCTACCAATTTCAAATTTTATTTCTATTTCCTTGCCAGCTTCAAGCCATATTTTTTGAAACGCCTTTAATTCCTTTAAAGGCCTGCACATCGAGGCAACAATATCCCTGATATAACACTGAACTGTTTCATATCCGTCATACTGTCCAATATTCTTGATTTTTATTTTGAGGGTTAATTTATTGCCTTCATTTATTTCTTTAAGTGATAGAGCTGTCTTGTCACAAACAATGTCACTGTATTCAAAGCTTGTGTAGCTAAGCCCGAACCCAAAAGGAAATAATGGTGCATCCGAAACATCCTCATAGTTGCCATGCTCCCCAAGTTCTCTGTAATAGCCTGTTCGATTATCAGAATTGTTAGGTGTATTATAGTACATCGGTATTTGACCTGTATATCGCACAATAGTTACAGGAAGCCTTCCACATGGCACAAAACCGCCGAAAAGAATTTCTGCAACCGCCGCGCCTGCCATAACACCAGGCTGCCATGAATATAAAACCGCATCCGAATATTTCATAAGCTCGGTAATAGAAACAGGTCTTCCGTTAAACACAACCGAAACTACCTTTTTCCCAAGTTCCTTTGCAATTTTAGCAAACTTCACCTGATAATCAGGCAATTCAACTGATGACACACATCTGCCTTCACCCGACAAATTTTCGTCCTCACCAAGTGCGACAACAACAACATCGGAATTTTTGACAGCTCTGTAAATCGAATCATACCATGACGGATTAGCCGATGTTAATATGTTCTCTTCACCAATCATCGCCTTAATGCCTTCGTATAATGAAATAACATCCTCTGGTCTTCCACCTGCCGACCAGCTTCCGAGCAGAATTCTTTTTTCATGCACAATAGGTCCAACCAGTGCAACTTTATTTTGTTTGCAAAGCGGGAGCAGATTATCCTCGTTTTTCAACAGAATCATCGAATGCATTGCAATTTCTTTGGCATGCAGCAAATCGCTCTCTCGCATATAATCTTCTGATTCCGACTCATCAAAATAAGGATTATCAAATAACCCAAGCATAAATTTAATTCGCAAAATCCTTCTGACAGCATCATCAACATGAACCATTTCAAGCTTGCCCTCGCTCAAAAGTTCTTCAATATGGTCATAATACCTATCCACCATATCCATATCAATTCCTGCTTTTACAGCAAGCAGAGCACAATCCTTCTCATTATCTGCAACTCCTTGATTCATCAGCTTTTGAACAGAGCACCAGTCGCTTACGACAAAACCTTCAAAGCCCAACTCCTGCTTTAACAGTTGCCTAATATGATACTCACTGCTGGTTACAGGCTGTCCACTTATTTCATTAAAAGAGGTCATAACAGTTGCAATCCCTGCATCAACAGCCGCCTTAAAAGCGGTCAAATAGATATTTTTTAACAAATAGTCCGATATTTCAGACTTGTTGTAATCTCTTCCGCCCTCTGCCGCCCCATAGCCGATATAATGCTTTGCACAGGCAGCCAGCTTGCCTTTTGCACTCATATCGTCGCCTTGAATTCCCTCAACGCTTGCTTTTGCATACATTGCACCGAGGAATGGGTCTTCACCCGGCGATTCAATTATTCTTCCCCATCTTGGGTCACGGGATATATCAAGCATTGGCGCAAACGTCCAATGCACGCCTGCACTATTTGCCTCCCTTGCCATAATTGATGCCGCCTCTTTAATCAGTTCAAAATCCCACGTCGCAGCCTGTGCCAAAGGAATGGGAAATGTTGTTCTTGCACCATGAATAACATCGTTGCCAAAAATCAAAGGAATTCCGAGCCTTGTTTTTTCCACAGCTTCCTTTTGAATTTTATTCAAATCCTTAACTGTCATCGTATGATATTCCGTGCTTCCTGCAAATGGGTTATCCGCCAATATGCAAGAACCCATAATACCCTTCATTGCTTTTTCGATAAGCTCGTCAATAAGATACCTATTTGTCATTTCTTGATTTAATTGGTTGATTTTATCCTTAACTGTCATTTTTGACATAAGGTCTTCAAGGCGACTTCCCAAGCTTTCGTTTTTATCCTTATATTTTTCCATATTATTTTCTCCTTACGCTTGCTTGCATATTATATAGCTTTCACCCTCAACGGCTTCAAAGGACAAAATATCGTCACAAAATGTATAATCCACAGAATCTCCGTCTTTGCTTTGCAATGTAAAATAACTACCTTCGTATTTAACTCTGCATTTTCCGCTTACTTTTGGCAAAATTTCAATTTCATACACCTTAAAATTATCCCATTTAACTGAGATATGAAAATTGCCCCTTGCCACAAGTCCACTGTACTCACCCTTTTTCCACTCCTTGGGGATAGCGGGAAGCACGTGAATGTGCCCCTCATGGCTTTGCAACAGCATTTCGCAAATGCCTGCCGTTCCACCGAAATTACCGTCAATCTGAAAGGGTGGATGCGTGTCCCATAAATTCGGCAACGTACCTGTTTTAAGCAGTGTCTGCAAAAGCGAATATGTTCTTTCACCATCCTTAACCCTTGCCCACAGATTAAACCGATGAGCCATTGCCCAGCCCGTTGATTCGTCGCCTCTTAAATTTAAAGTAACCCTTGCTGCATCAAGCCACTGCTTAGTATTTGAATTTATAAGCGTTCCCGGATAAAGCCCCATAAGATGAGAAATGTGTCTGTGATTCTTTTCGCCGATTTCGCCGTAATATTCTTCCTCACGGAACTCCTTAATCTGTCCTGCTTTCCCTATTTGAACAGGGTCGAGCAAATCAATTTGTTCTTTTAATGTATCTATCAATTTATCATTCGTATTCAATATTTCTGCCGCCAATAATGTGTCCTTGTGATTTTCCCAAATAAACTGCTGGTCAAATGCACAGCCTGTCGTCAGATGATACCTCGTATATGAATTGTCAAAATACTGCTCGGGCGAAGCTGAATATGTCACAAGCATTTTCCCGTCGTGAGGCTCTACAACCTTTGATAAGAACTTAGCCATTGAAGATATAACAGGGTATGTAACATCCTTCAAAACCTTTTTATCCCTTGTAAAGTCAAAATACTCCCAAAATAATTTTGCGGTGAATGCACCGGTTGCAGGTCCCGAATGGTCAGGCTTATCCCTTCCGATTTCAGGACCTGTGATATAATAAGGATAGCAATTTGTGCCGATTGACCAACCGTTGTTACCTTCATTATAGTTTTTCGGATAATTTTCCTTGATATAATCATCTGCAATTATCTCTGCCGAGCTCATAAAAGCCTTGCAATAATCAAGATATGCTTCAAACATTTCGGCAAGATTTGTGTTAAAGGCATGCCAATAGTTCATCTGCACATTAATATTGTGCCAATAACCCGATGTAAATGGTGGACTTTCATACCTGTTCCAAACTCCCTGCAAATTTGCAGGAAGCGTTCCTTTTCTTGACGAGCTTATAAGCAGATACCTTCCGTATTGGAAATACAGCTCTTCAAGATATTTATTATGTTTGCCTTTTTTATAGTTTTCAAGTAGCAAATCAGTTGGAATTTCGGGCAGTAACCCGCCCAAATCCAGCTTTACTCTTGAATAATAGGTTCTATAATCGTTTGTATGCGAATTCAAAAGTTCCTCAAAGGTCTTTTTGCAAGCATTATCCAGTATTTCTGCAACCATATTATGAGGGTGCGGATAAGGAGCAAGTTTTTTATGCCTATCCTGTTCGGTGAAAACTCTGTTTTCCAGTTTGTAATTTGTTCCCACTGCAACAATAATAACAGCCTCATCAGCATTGATTACACTGATAACTCCATCCTTATTTTCAATTTTACCTGAATTTACAATTACCTTAATTTGTCCTTCAAACAGAATATTGTAATAGTACATAACACCGCTTAAAATTATTCTGTCATCAGATGATTCTACCGTTCCGCTTTTTCCTCCTCCATCGCCCTCCTGCCTTTGATATTCACGCTGAAACGGAACTTCACAGCTTAATCTGAAGGACAATCCACCACGTTCGGAGGTTGTAAGCTTTGTCACAAAAATCCTGTCGGTATAGCTTGTAAAATGCTCTCTATTATATGTTATTCCATTATAGTTATAGCTTACACGAGCAACTGCATTGTCAATATCTAATTCTCTTCGGTAATTATCATATTCATCGTGGCCGAAATCAAGATACATTTCGGCAAAATTATTAAGCCCTCCAAGCTCATAAGGATTAAAGAGGCTATTTTCGGTGATTTGAAGACGTTCTACCGTAGTTCTTCCAAAAACATTCACGCCCATGTAACCGTTTCCTATCGGCAACGACCATTTTTCCCAACCGTCATCCGCTCTTTCATTTGTATCACACGAGTACACTCCTAATCCTTCATTTCCGTATGGTGCAGGCTTATCATACCACAAAACCATTTTTTTGCACATGTCCATCACCTCTATTTTTCCTAAACCGAAATGGTGTAATTTCCTTTCCCTATTACCTGTGTATCTACGTTTTCAAACTCATTTTCCTTTAAGGTAACACTAACGTTTTCATCAAGCTTAATACCGATAACGCAATTTTTTGACATATTATTCTCAATAACAATTCCCTTGTAGTTAAGGTCATCCTCCGCCTTTTTCAACGGGCATGCGGTAATAATGGAATCGTCCTCTGCAACATTACCTCGAATAATCATAGAAACAGTACTGTTCGCAACGGCACCCCCACTTACGCCGATTACTCCATAGTTTGAGCAAAAGCCTCTTGGCATAGTCAGCTTATTGTTGATAATTTGATTAAAAAAATGTCCCGCAAACTGCCAATTTTCGGTTGTATCATAATGAAGGCTCAAATCCTCCATCAAAACACCACTGTTTTTTGTTAACACATTACCGTCAACTATGCTGTTGAAGGCACTTCCCCAGTGATATATGCCTCTGCCAAGCTCATTAACCTCGTTATCGATAATTAGTGTATTTTGGAATTTATCATAGGTTGAAATGCTTACAACCGAGCTTTCATCCAAATCACAATCCCACGAGCTTTCCAGCATAATTTGAGCGTCTGTATTGTCTTCAATAATTCTTGTCTGCCCTATGCCTGTGCCTTTTACAACGGTGCAGTAATACCCCTTTAAAACAGATTTTTTCATACTTCCGTCAGCATCTATGTATTTATTACAGTTAACATAATTATAGGATTTAGCAAAGCTTTTTTTGTCAATTAAAAGACTCTTATTACCGCCTAATGTTTTTACCCTCCAATGGTCACCCCATGTGTGAAAGCAAAAACCCTCAGCATCTGCTGACCAATAAAACGGCTTAATAATATTTCTTGCCATATAATAGTTGGCATGCTCCTGCATTATCCACATTATACCTCTGTTTAGGTTTGTTGCAATGTCAAAGGTGTTTTCCTCAATGATTACATTTTTTGCCGCTCTGCTCCAACTATCATTTGGATTATATGACGTTGAAAACAAGCCGAGGCAATTGCCTAAGTCACCTGCAAACAATAGATTTCCTGATATAATCGAATTTTGTACACCCATAAGATTAACAGCAGAGCCTGCACCTTGAATTTGGTTATCTATTATTTTAATATTACAGCCCTTAATTGCTATCGCCGCCCAGACGTTTAAGACGGAGTGCATATTTCCGTTTAGTTCCATATCCTTTTTGCTTGTGTTATCATATTCATCAACAAAAAACAATTCTTTTTTGTCTCTTTTTCTTTGAACTAAAAAGGTGGGTTCATGAACAATATTGCAATTTTTAATCACAATATTATCTGCATCCTTTGTTTGGTCTATCAAATTACAGTAGCATGGAATTCTATTAAATTTATCGTCACCGAGTCTCGGTGCTCCTTCAATTACGGGAGCACCGATTACAACCGGCGAATATACAGCAAGGATATTTATGCTTTCTATAGTAAAATCACCAATTCCGCCAATAAAGACCTGTATTTTTTCGCCTTCCTCACGTGTCCCCCAACCGTCATCACCTGTCATTCCTTTTGGAAGCTCAAGCCAAACTCTTTTTGCAGATTCACCAACCAGCTTTGTAAAACGTGGAATTCTTAACCCACTTTTAAAGCAATACCTTCCGTTAGGTACGAAAACAGTTCCGCCACCGTTTTCCTCTGCGGCATCCAATGCTTTTTGAAAGCCCTCGGAGCTGTCGTGAAAATCCCTATAAAATACATCCGTAATTTCAATCGCCCTTGCACCAAAATTACACACATTAAATGTTTCTTTTGGATAGTTAGCTCTGCTTTTAATATATGCTTTAGTGCTTTCGGATACCCCTCCGTAGCAACCATATACTGTTACTGTACATTCACCTTCTTCTAAACCCTCAGGTACGATTGCAGATATTTCATAACAGCTTGCACGGGTTACACTTGCATATTTGACGTTTCCTTTTGAATCGCATATTATTACTGTTACGCCATGATTATCCAAAAATCTACCATAGCCGGATATTTTATCTCCTTCTCTTTCCTTATATCTGTCAATGTCAACAAAAGCGTGACCAAAAATTCTGAATTCCTCATTAAAAAATATACACTCACCCTGTATCCACTTTATTTGCGGAACATTCATCTTATATGGCTCACTTATTACTCCGTTACTCTCAACAGTTACACTGTAGGCTTGAAATTCGCCCTTTGGCACACAAAATGTTAATGTATGAGAATCAACACAATTTATAATTTCAGCATCTGTTATTGTACCATCTATAAGAGAGGCAAGTCGAACCTTAGGTTTAACAAAGCCATCTCCAACTATAACAGCAAGGTATCCGCCCTTTATCGCATTTGTAATGTTCCGAATAATCACCTTATGCATAAGTATTTTCTCCTCGTAAAGTTTATTCCTTTTTAATCAATTTCTCCGTTAATAATTACCATAAACCTTCTGTCTCCCATTGCTGTTACCACAAAAATACGAGAAAGATTTTTTCCGAAGCTTTTGTATGTTCTAATGTCAGATGGCGAGCCCTTTCTTGCTGTAACTCCTCGACTGCTAAGTTCAAGTGTTGCAAGCATAAAATCGGTATCTCTTGTTTCTGTAATAAACCTTGCATCTGTCGGGTCGTAAAGGCTTTCCCCTATGTTCTGGGATGTATATGTAACATAATTATCCTGAAAATCATATACATAACCCAAGAAATATCTCGGCACACCATTATCATATCGATTTGCATAATTTTCCTCTGTTCTTTTAGGAGGAGTTGTTGTAGTATCTAAAGGTATTAAACCATTTTTAGTATAAGTCAAGGGATTAGTATTATACATAGTTTCGGTGTAATAACCGATGCTTCCTGCCAATATTCCCTTTTGCTGATAGCCTAACCCATATCCCAGTTCCTCATATGTGCCGTCAGCATCAAACATCATTTCAACAAATGTAAGCTTTCCACCTGAATCGGTCGAGTACCTGATAATATCTCCCTCAGAAATGGTATAGGTACCCTTCTTATTTGCCCTGTCAACTGCTTTATCAAATTGACCGCCCACAACATCGTCATAAACCTCAACCTCTTTTTCCATCTGATACCCTGAGATTTTTCTGATTATATTTCCGTCAGAGTCCAAAACATTGCTAATCTTTGTTACCAGCATTGGTCTTGTCTGGTCAGATAAATTTGTCGAAGCAGTAATTTCTAAAACCACATATTTTGCAAGCTTTGAATTCGAATTTGTACCATAGCATTTAACAACATACTCATCAAATTCGATATTACTCCTACTTATAAAGGCATATTTATCTTCTTTTTCCCTATCAATAGGAAGATTTAGAACCTTAGAATCCGCATCGTTAATAAACGCCCTTGCACCAAAGGTGCTTTGATTTGATGAGTAGGAAAAGTTAGCCTTATGATATTTTTTATATTCCACAAGTGCGTCACCCGTGTAATTTGCTATTTCAGTACCATCGTTTGTAGCAAGCAATGTATATAATCTATCCGGGTTTTCAATATTCAAACCCATATCAAGCGGAAGCTCAAGCTCTTTAATTTTTTCGTCATCATCAAGCTTATATCTTATAACGCTTTCGTTAAAGCTTATTAAAACACTTTCAGCAGCTGCAACTTCAGATTCCTTGTAACTTTTGCTAACTCCTCTGTTATCATTCAAAATGAATCTATCGGCAAAATCATATGATTTAAAAGTCTTTTCATTCACAAGAATTTGTGCTTGAAGCGACTTTTTTAAACCAAGCCCTCCTACCTTGAATTTTTTCACATATGCTATTCTCCACGAATCACCGGCATCTTTATCCATCCATATAACTTTTCCAAAGCTATTTAAATGAAGCTTATATTTATCTCCTATTGTTATTCCAAGCGCCAATGCTGCTGATTTGTAGTCCTCTGACAAGCTATAGGCTGCCAGTCCATCACTAATTATATTTTCATCTACGCGTTTTTCTTTCAAGACAAAATTTTCAACTACGGATTTTGATGCAATTGCAAATATCACTTCACCATTTCTTGATACATCTAATGACATACCAACTTCTAAATCTAAAAAGTTTATTGATTCACCTTTTTCATTAAGTATTGTTACATTTTTTGAATCACCAGCAGTATCAAGTTTTATGCTTACATCATCTGTCGAAGAAGAATTATCATAAAGTTTGTTAAAAACAACCGAATCCATAGTGTCAAGCGATTTAATAAACCAATTTTCATAGCCTTCCACAATAATCAAATCGTAAACAGAGCTATCATCAGTTGAAATAAGAGTTACCGTTCCATCATCATAATCAAAGCTGTTGTTATTGTATGTTGTAACCGCAAGCCCGTTATGAATCATAGCTGCACCAAAAAGAATATTAGCACTTTTGTTCCTGCCATCTTCATTATAGGTCAGAATCTGTCCTGAAATGTTTTCAAAGTCTTTAATTGGAAAAGTAACAGCATCATTATTGGAGGTCAATGTTCCATACACAGCCTCATAATCATTATTATCGTCGCTTTTGTAATAGCAGTCAATATTACGTCCGATATACCTCTCGAGATATTTTGTATTTTTTGTGATACTTATAACAGTATTTTCAACCTGAATTTTATTTGAGCCCAAGGTGCTTCTACCTACAAATGATGTTACACTGTTTTGCTTAACAGTTCCTCTTGATTTTTCAATTCCCAAAAATTCAGAAAGAAATGTTTTATTTTTGGATGTTTCATATTCTGTCCCTCTGCTCCCTACCTTTTTTACAGTCAAAACCGGTATACCAAGCGCGGTACCAAGCATTTTCGCTAAATCACCGCGTGTGAACCGTTCCCCCAAAGCAATCCCAGATGTCAAACTCAATTCAGATGCCATAACCAAATATCCTGCCGGATATCCGCCGTACAAAACTGCTTTTTCGGTATATCCCAAAAGCTGAACCATAACTTTAACTGCTTCGTTATATTTAATGCCTGTTTCAGGCTCGAATTTTCGTTCAGGAAAACCGTTCATAAGCCCCATCATTTTTACAAAGAGTATTGAATTATATGCCCAATGATTAGGATTAACGTCAAAAAATACAGTTGTATCCTCGGTTGAATTGGGAGCAAGAAGCTCTTGTGAACTTTCACCGAAAAAATCCCATTTTCCTTCTGTTTTTGTACTTTTATAATTTAAGATAGTGCTGATAATATCAGCAAATTGAGCACGAGTGATGTTTTCTTCAGGCTTAAACGTTCCATCCTCGTATAAACTCATTAAACCAAGCCCAACAACAAGTTTTGCCGCATTCCCTCCATCTTTTTCATCTTTATCAGATAAAGCCACTACACCTTGAAGCGAGCCAACAATCATCAGCAACGACAATATAAGTGCTAATAATCTCTTAGACATTGCTTATTCCCCCTTATTCATAACAGCATAAAACAATTTCGCCGCTTCTGCTCGTGTGATAATATTATTAGGCTTGAAAGAGTTATCGTCATAACCAGAAATAAGACCTATGCTGTTCAAATAATTCACCGCATCCTTTGCATATGAATCAATCTTTTCCGCATCAGAAAATTTTAGCTCACCGCTTATCTGTACCTTACCAAGTGCTCTGTAAAGCATAACCGCTAAATCCTGTCTGGTAATCATTTGACCAATTCCGAATACATCGCCACTAATTCCATTAATTATTCCTGCCTTTGCCGCTCCTCTTATGTAATTTGCATACCATTTATCATCTTCAACATCGCTGAAATTAACAGATGCTAAATTAACATCAATGTTAAATGCCAAGCAAATAATTTTTGCGGCTTGTTCCCTTGTCAGTCCTTCCGAAGGCGAGAATTTTTTGTTTTCAACACCGTTTATAACACCCATTTTATTCAAAAATAATATTGCATCTTTCGCCCAAAGTGAATCCTGCAAATCTTCAAAAACTGTTTCCTCTGGTTTGGCATTATCAGCAATCGGAGCAGTTGCATTTGGTGAAATAATAATTTTTGTTGTTTTTCCGTTATCTGAATTACCGTTACTCGGAGTGTAGCCACCATTATCGACATTTGATTCCTTCTTGGCATATTCTTCAATTTTAGCCTTATAATTTTCTATTGTAAACGAATCAATATTTCTTGATATAGCTAAATTAACAGTAGATTTTTCCGTCATATTCAAATACGTAGGCATTCCGATGTTCTCTTCGGTAACATTGCCTGCAAACATAAGGTTATCTGCATTGATATAGTTAGAAACATGACCAAAGCCACCGTCTATGTTGTACTTTATGCCATAAAACATAACCGCATCGGCAAACAGTCTTTTAAGCTCAAGTGTTGAAGATACGCTTTTATTCATCAAATAATTATGCACCATATTTTTGCCTGTTTGTGTAAGCTTATTACTGTAAAGATTATATATATTGATATTATGCGCATTATCCATCTGTGAAAACTTTGTTATTTCATCATATCTTATAACAGCCTCATCATTAAACACAACTTCCTGCTTACCTTGATTATAGCATTCAATCAATGCAAATTCTTTGATTCTTAATTGAAGCTCATTCAAAGAATTAAAATTAGCCACAGAGGTTAAATTATCCTCATCAAACTGAATTGGATTATTCAGCAGGCTTACCTTTAGTTTCTTTGCAAGCGGTACAAAATCAATACTGTTTATAATATCAATATCCAAAGCAAGCGCAAGTTTCTTTTCCACAAGATTTGCGGGAATATCCTGTTCGCTACAAGTTGCTACTAAAATAGCAGACTCAATTTTTTCGTTAGCAGTGGCAATATACACCCTATGCACAGAAGGTGAGGCAAAACTATCACCACCGATATAAACAAGAAATTCACCCGAAATATCCAATGAAGCAGTATTCAATTTAATCAGTTTTTTATAATTTCCGTTTTCGTCCGAAACAACCTCTCCAACGTACTGCCGCAAGCTCGCATCTGTTTCAGCAGTTTCCGGAGTCGCTCCCGGACTAAGCACCAAAATGTTAACTGTTTTGCCGCTGCCATTAGTTTTTCCTTCAACCTTAATCACTCGGTCACTGTCCATTACTACGGTTTCAGCAAAAGTATTGATACAAAGCATCAGGCAAATTAACATAAAGATAACAATACATTTAGTTTTCATATTTACCTCCGATATATTTATTATTCGACTGATTTACTGTAAATGCTGTCACAAACATCAAGCAATTGCTCACGATTTTCATCTGTAAATTCAATTTTTTCTGCAATGAGAATAAGGCTTCTCGTATCATCCCAAAGCACAGTTTGACCCATTGCTTCAGCAAGCGCTCTTATCGGAACCAATACTCTGTCATTTACCATAATCGGACTTTGTTCCAACAACATATTTTGACCGTTCACCTTATAATTAATGTCATTCACAGTGAAGCTAACATTATTATTTCCTGATTTAATATCAACAGTCTGTGATGTCTCATCCCACGAAACTTCACCTGCAAAAGCCTCTGATACAAATCTTAGTGGTATCAGCGTCCTGCCGTTATAGATTTCGGGCTGAGCATCCAATGTGTATTCGGAGATATCCTTATAAGCTTTTTGATTGCCCACTTTTAATAAAAGTCCATTCTTTGCATACTGTGTAAATATTTTTGTAAATTCCGCTTCCGTATCATCAACCCATTCTATTCGAACAGCAGATACTCCCATTCTGCCATTTCCACTTGAAGCAAACCTTATATCCATCGTGCCTGTAGCGTTTGCATTAGCGAAATTGAAGGTTCCCAAATATGTCCAGCCGGGTTCTCCCTTGGTCAAATCCAGCTTTTTGATGTAATCAACATAAAGGTTTGACAGATGCACCTTTGCCTCTTTGTCGCCGTCATCGTACGGAACGTTGTAATAATATACCTTATAGGTCTTTATTGATGTTGAAGGTATAAGGCTAAATTGTGCATAAGCATCCTTTTCCTCAGTATATCTTACTGCTTCATTCTTATAACCCTTAACTGAATCCATCTGCCATTTTCCCGATTCCGAATATTCCTTATTTGTACTTGTATAATAAATTGGAAGCTTTGCTGCATCGTTGATAACCGAGTCGGACAGCTTGTATTCGCCTGTCTTTGCATCAGGAACCGATCTTATTGATACGGTTGATTTTGTAGACGGCTGAATTGCCATCATACCACTTGTTCTGACTGCGTTAATCTCGTCCAAAAATTCAAACACTGTTTGACCATTTACTGTTAAGAGCAATAATATACCCTTGGCGGCAGGAACAGCACCGAATTCTATTCTGTTCCAATCATCCTCTTTGAAGATTCCGTTATTCGGCATGGTAGCTACCATACTCATTCCGCCGCTGGATGAATTGCATTTTTGCAACTCAAAAAGGTCATTCTTTACTATAACAAAATAGTTGTTGAAATCTCCCGGTGCCCAATAAATGTCATTGGTTACATAATTGTTATGTCTTATCGAGAATGCAAACCAACCATTTTTAGTATTTGATTTCATGTCAAAGGTATATATACCACAATCATCAAGATTTTTTTCTGTTGCCGCAATTCCTGCGGTGTTAACACGTGAAATATTTATTGTATTATCTGCATATTCAATTTTCAAATCATTCGGAGTTGAAGTAACCCATCTGTCATTATCAGACGAACCAAGACTTCCTACATAGCCTATATTTTTTGATGAGCGAGCTGTTTCGAGTGCATTGTTTACTGCCTTTTCTGCATTTTCAATTGTTGCCTGCTCACCACTTATCATATTAACAACAAAGCCGGCTTCTTTTATTGCTTCTTCTAATGCTTTTGATGTTCCTATTTTATAATCACCGATTTTGTCGCCCTCAGCTATCATGGGCAGAAATTCCTGTGCTTTTTTGATCGCTATTTTTAAATTGTCTTTAAGCAAAACATCATACGTTGCGGTTGTGAAAAGGTAAGGTGCCCCAGTAGAATCCCATTCCTGTGCAAATGCTCTTGAAATATTTTTTGCTTTCACACTCCAATAATAATTAGTACCCTTTTCAAGCTTTTCAATTATAACGTTATTGTAAACGGTAGTACCGCTTTTTACGATGTTTTTCAGCTCGGTGTCTGTTGCTATTACATAATCATATTCATCTGCAAAGGGTGCTTCCTGCCATGCAAGCTGGATTTTTGAAGAATCCAAACCGCTATCGCCGTTTCTGGGGTAAATTTTTTCAAAGGATTTGTCAACCTCTATCATTTTACGTTGAATTCCTATTGAATTTATATCAAAATCCTCATCTAAAATGTCCTTATCAAGCCCCAAACGCTCCTTAGCTTCTTTTTTTACACGAAAATCTTGCTTCTTCGCATCTACGAATATGCTATAATCATTACCAACATAATTGCCTTCCATTTTTGTTGTCGGCGAATTTTTGATTGAATTGGAGTAATTTACTGCCGCCGCATTTACAATCACATTATGGTTTACGTTGTTATAATCGGGCGAGAAAATACCCTTTCGGTTAATTTCGTTATATGACCTTAAAATATTGGGATATTTTTTCAAGTATGGCGTGTTAGATTTAGCAACCTCCTCCAATGCCGCCCAAGGAATTCCTCTGTTATATTCTACTCTTGCATCCTTTAACGGATATGTTCTGTCCTGCATTCCTATGGACTGGTCAGAATCAACAATAATGTTATGAGTAACAGTTTGATCCTTACCTCCGCCGCTTATTAATCCGTATGTTCTGGTTTTAGAATTTGGACGTAAAATATTAAACCTTGCAGTTTGTCCGCTTAGGGTATCATCCCAGAAAATTGCGTCAACAAGGTTTCCTGCATTAAACTCCCTATCCCCCAAATCGTGTATATAATTATGGTCAATTTCAGCACCGTAAAGAGCCCACGACATACCCGAATAGAGGGCACCGGCATCAGCCGTTTCCCTGACCATATTAAATATTTCGTTGTACCTTATTTTTGACTCTCTTGCCACACCAATAATTGCAGAGTTAATTCCTCTGTGAATTGTATTTTTTTCTATAACAGTTCCTATTCCTTCAAAGGTAATGCTCGCTATCATTCCCATACCGTTATTACCCGAGTTATAGCAATGATTATTGCTTATAACCGTACCTGTGGGAATAATATTATCAAGCTCCATTTGAGGATAACCTCCATATGGATAATATCCGCTTCGGATACTGTGAAGTCCCGTATTATATATTGTATTACCATCAATCAAGGCATTTTTACATTCCGAAAAGTTAATTCCGGAAACTCCTATGTCCTTCATCACACAGTTTTTCACAGTAACATTTGCGCTTTCACGAGCAGTAAACGCATCCGCGTAATTTTTGGTAAATGTCAAACCGTCAAATGTAAGATATGGGCAGCCTGTCAGAGAAATAAACGGCTGCCTAAGTATAGGCAATTCCATTCTGTCTTTTTTAGGGTCAAGCAATTTTTCGGGATAGTAATACAAAATCATACTCGATTTATCAACATACCATTCACCCGGAATATCAAGTTCTTCAATAAGATTGATTGCCATCCAGCGATGATTTGTTTTTACGCCCTCACCTGTGCCGACTGTTATTGTACGTTTTTCCGTATCAACCGAACTAAGCCTTGACCAACCGCCGAAATATTCAAGATACAAATACCCTGCGATATAGGCATCCTTTGCCTTAGTCCAGTTTGTGGGGTTAGGCTGAGTATATTCAAATGTATGTGAAGATACAACCTTGTTTATTAATTCAAATCCACTATTTGGCCATCTTGCTAAGGTTTGTTCTCGACCATTTAGATAAAAATTTAATGGTACAACCTTAATAAACTCACTTTCCGGGCTTCTTCCCTGCTCATCGGTCATTATTAAATGGTCTCTTGTAATTCCTTGCGCGTTTAAGTCAAGCTGTCCAACCCTTCCCACAGCTGATTTCGGCAGGCGTTTTAGTATGTTTTCATCAGTAATCTTTTTAAAACCTGACAAGTCAAGACTAAAAGCACCATTGAAAATTACCTCGCCGTCCCCCGCCGCCTTGTATGTAATAGGAGACCTTAATGTACCTGCATCGGTAGAAGTGAATTGAATTGTTTTCGCAACAGGATATTCTCCACCATGAATCAACACAGTGATGGGCTTGTGGCGGTTCATTTTTTTTATAAGAAGCTTTGCCCCTTCAAGAGTTGCCAACGGACTCTCCTCTTTGCCGCTATTGGCGTCATCACCACTTGTGCTGACATGAATAATAGCTTCTTCCGTTATCACAGCCGCATCATCAGCAAGCACCGTTGGCAACGAGCCTAAAATGATACAGAAAATCAGAACAAATATTAATTTCTTCATCTCAATATATCTCCCTATCTCGCATATATTTTATCATTAACTAACGGTATTATATTGTTTAAACCATCCCAAATAAATGCGGTGAAATAATCCGCGCTTATATAATCACAGGAAAAGCTAAATTCCATTGTTCTTTCCTTGCTTAAAGCAGGAATTGTGGTAGGTATGCGGTTTATGCTTTTTATAATTCCATCTTTATTATAGCATACCATGATGATTGTAGATACTGTGTTGCTGTTTTCAATATTGTTTAAGTTAAACTGAACCCTAATATTTCCGCTATCTCCAACTGCGAGCAAATCATTTACATAAATCCTGCTTGACGATGTCTTAAATGTATATACACCTTCAGAGCTTTGCCACATTCCATCATCATACTCTTCGGTAGAAAAGCCCCTTGATGTGTGCCTTGCGGTAACATTCCAATAATAAACAGTTCCGGGCGTCAATCCTTCAATTTTAACATATTTATGTGTAGTTATACCTGTTGCAACAGGATTTGAAAGGTCTGGGGTTTGCGAAACAACATATTCATACTCATCTGCAAACAACCCCTGCTCCCACGCAAGCTCCACCCCATCGGGAAGTGACGTAACCGTTTCGTTTTGGGGATAGGTTTTCTTAAACTCTCCACCAAGAGCTACATTGTTTACCAAGCCTGATGAATAATCATTCTGAAGTCCAATTGTGCTAAGTTCAAAGCTTTCATCAAGCTTGAAGGCTGTGCTTGTAATACCAAGCGCCACTTTGCCTGAATTGCTTATTCTGTAATCCTGATTTTCCGAGTCCACAAAAATATCGTTTGACTGTGAAATGAAATTCGGGCTTGTAATAACGGTTGGTGCAAAAGTTGACGTCATTCTTCCATTGACATAAACACCATTGTTTGAATCCAACTGTTTAGGAAGTGCAAACACATTATTTGAAAAGTTTATGTTTTTAGGATTGAACTTGCCGGTATAGCCGGCGTACAATGGGTCTGTAATTTCCTTGTATGTGGCCATCATCTGAGGATACTTTGCACTATAAACAGAGTTAGATTCAACAGCTCTTTTCAAGGTTGCAACCAAATCCTGATTATTTGTAATGAAAGAGTTTGAATTTGAAAAGTCAATATTCCGTAAAGGATAGTTTGAACCGACAAAAATATTGTTGACTGCGGTAAGGTCTCGTCCACCATTTGCATTTATTCCGTATGCCGTTCCGCTGTACTTGTTTACGATAATATTATTTGAGGCAGTCTGCCCACTTAACGTATCATCCCAAAAAATACCTGAGGTATGCTCATTTTCCGCAAACCCCTCAATGCCGAAATCATGCAGATAATTGAATTCATACTTAACTCCGTACAAATTCCACTGTCTTCCCATATAAATTCCGCCTGCATCTGCCGTATCTCTTATAAGATTATAAAATTCATTATAGCTTATTACGCTTTCTGCACCGCCGGGACCGGCAGCCATATTTGGACTTGCATGAACAAGATTATTCTTTATTTCTGTTCCGATACCATCACAGGCTATCCCGCTTCCCATACTCCTTATATCCACACCCACATTATATACATGGTTGTTAATAACACGATTGTTTGAATAGTTAAGCTGGAAAAGGTCTGTTTCGGCAGCATTTCTGTTCAGACGTATTCCATCACCCGCAATATTATAAACGGTACAATTTTTTATCGTTGTATTTCCTGTTTCTGTCAAGGTTATACCAAATGGTCTTGTATCGGAAATGGTACAGCCGTCAATAACAATATTTGAATTTCCGCTTCCCCAAATACCTTGTGCATATGCCTGTGTAAAGGTAAGCCCTTTTAGTATTATGTTTGATGTTCTGTTAAATCTGACAAGAGGCGATTGCATTATTGCATATTCCATTATATCATTTGATGGGTTTAATGTATATGCAGGATAGTAAAATAGCATCAGTGTATCCTTGTCAATATAATACTCTCCCGGTGCATCAATCTCCTCTAAAAGATTTACTACCGTCCAACGCCTTGACGGAGAATTAATCACTCCGTCTTTCAATGAAATTGTTTTATTCACTGTATCAATCTGTGATACCTGACGCCATTGCCCCATATATTGTGCATCTAAATAGCCGTCAATGAACATATCCTTTGCCTCTGTCCAGCGTGATGGGTTAACGGTATCATATTTAAATACTGCGCCTGTCGTACTGTTTCCGCTGCTGACAATGGCAGAAGAATTATTTGAAAGATAGAATTTGTTATACCCATAATTAGGCCATCTTGAAAGGTTCTGCCTTTTTCCATTCAGATACAGTCCTAAACCGGCAGCCGTTCCCGGATAAGTAGTCACGTCACGATTTTGATCATCTTTTAAAATGACCTGACTTGCTGTAATACCTGCATGTGCAAGGTTCATACTATACACCTTTCCTACAGCAGAAACAGGAAGTCTTCTTAATATATTCGTATCTGTTACAACAATTAAATTATTCAAATCCAGCTGTACCGAACCCTTAAAAACCACCTTTTCGTCATTAAATGCTCTGTAAACAACAGGGGCAGACGTTGTTCCCGCATCCGAAGCCGAAAACTCAATCGGCGAAGTGATTCTGTATTCACCGGGAAGAAAGTTTACGGAAATTGCCGCACTGCTTCCAAGCGACAAACGCAAAGACCGCACTCTGTTTCTTGCTCCATTAAATGTTGCAAGCGGATGTTCAAAATCACCGATTGAATTATCGTTACCCGTTGGCGAAACAAATAATTGTGTTTCGCCATAATTATATATACCATACGGAATAACCGTTTGTGTTTCTCCGCTTGTTATAACCAGTGAATTTGCTGTTGATGAACCGGGCGCCGAAAAGGAATATGAATAGCTTCCGCTGCTATTAACAGTTGTCATTCCTATATGTTTAAATACAAGATTGGCATCGGTCATATTTGCTATATCAGCAATTGTTTTACCCTCTTTCAAGAGATATATTTGAACAATTTGCTGATTATTATAGCCTACAAGGCTCCCTTTTACGGTAGTAACACCTTGGTTCTCTCCAAGTGTTACAGAATCCACAATAGCCGCATAAGCTGTGTTAACGACTAATAAGTAGCTAAAAACAACAAATACAAACATCAACATTCTTTTTAAATATGTTTTCATGTCTGCCCCTTTCCAAATACTACATAAGCATTTATTCAACCTTATTTGAAAATAATTTTTTCATTTCTCCAAATCCGTCCCAAACATAACACGCAACATAGTAAGTAAATCCCTGTTCCTGTGGCACTGTAAAGGCAGTTTTTACATCGGCTTTTTCGCCTATTCCGAGTATTTTCACAACCGATTTTGAATCTATCATTGTTTCCGTTCCATTGCTTACTCCATAAAGTCCTACCACCATCACAACTCTTTGAGGCACTACAAGCGAGTTATTTATCACGCTTGCTATTGCCATTATGTTTGGTGTTGTCTTTTGAAGCAATGAACTTATTACATTTCCCTCGTTAGTTATAGTCATTCCCAAAAACTCAAACGGTATCTTTTCTGTTGTAAAAGACAATGTATTAAAAGCATAGCTTTTTAAATCATTTTTGAATTTAATTTCTCTGCCAAACTCCACAGTATAAAACGCATCATAGCTTAGCGGACTTTCAAATGATATTGTGATACTCCTATCATTTGAACCAATCAAAGCCAAATAGCCTGAAATCGCTGTTCCATTTTTCTTTACTATAACGTTTTTTGATAAAACCGTTGAAGCATCAATAGGTCTGCTAAATGTTGCTGTAACACTGCTGTTACGAGAAACATTCTTCGAAGCATTTGCATGTGAATATATCACGACTTCGCCATTATCTTCAACAAATGTAAACTCCATAGGTGCATAGGTTGCTGAGCCTACCATTCTTTCCATAATTACAGAATCATCGCCCGTCTTTGATGCAAGCTGGAAGTTATACTCACCAAGTCTTCCTTCTTTTATTTTTCTTCTCATATAATCTGTAATATCAATTGTTACATACGAACCAATCCCAAGTGTCGGCTCTAACTTTTCGCCAACCAGCTCCTGATTTTCAAAAGCACCCGCTCTATCAACACCTGCATAGCTGTTGTCTGTTTCAAGCGGCCAGCCCGAACCGACCGAAAAAAGTTGGAAGCTTTTATTGGTAAAACTTGTCATACTGTTATCATTTCCAATTTTGAATTTTATGACAACCTTTGCAAGCTTATCAGGATTAACACTCATTTGAGAAATATCATATTTTACTAAATGAGTACCAAATTCTCTTGTTGACATCCACTCCAATGCTGTGGGATTGAAAGTAACATTTATATATTGAGCTTCTTTCTTTATAAAAATTTCATTTTTTGCATAGGTTACAACCGGAGACGATAAATATTTATTTATCAGTAAATTTAAAGCATTTTTAAAAGCTTCAATTTCACTATAAACTCCTTTTAAGGAAAGATAAATGCCATTTTTATCTTCAAGCATATTGTAAAGAGTAGTGTCGATTCCAAGATAATCTTTATATTCGTTTATAATTGTATCAAACTCACCGACGGAATTTGTGGAATTGAGTATATATAAAATATTACTTGCCGCCACATTTTCAAAATTATTATAGATTTCTGTAAATTCAAGTATATTGATAATTGGCTTACCCGATGTAAAGGCAAATGCCAAAAAGTCAAGGTTATTTTCAAGGTCGTCAACGCTAATACCAAGCTCAACTCCGTGCTGTTGCAAAAATAATTTTGTGTCACTTACATTTACACCTTGAAAACTACTCAAAATCGGAAGGTATGCACTTGCAATCTCAGTGTTGAAGCTTTCCTTAAAGACTTCACCGCTTATATAATCTGCTCCACCATTAAACAGCTTGGTTAAAACCTCCCCTCGGCTCACAGTATTGAGATTTGTCAAAAGTCCGGAATTTATTCCCATAACACTGCCAAACTCCGATAATATAATTTCAAAATCAGAAACACCTTGTGCAGAATTTATTGCGTTAAGAGCATCCAACGCACCAACATTTAGAATTGCATCAGCAACCATCTGTTTAAAAACTGATGTAGTATCAATAGTTTTGCCTGACAATGCCAAGGCCGCCTTACTAATGTTTGTAGGAGTAAGCTGGTCTTGGGTCAGTCCAAGCATCGCACCATAATTTGTAATTATCGACTTTGTTTTTGCTATATCACTAATCTTGAAAGCAGCAAGTACAGCCGCAATTTCATATTTAATATTCAGTGTAGGATTACCTTCAAAAGAATCATCATCTAATCCTGATATTCCAATATAAACCTTATTGCTTTGCGTTTTTACAAAATCGGTTACATCGGCAGTATGCGGCGAACCCACATTAATGGAAATATATTTGCTACCAATTTGATTGAAGTCAAGATAAAACATCGGAGATTGATTATTGGCATTAACCGTTGAAGAATCAGCCCCGAATAGCGATAATGTTGCAACAGTTCCATGAGGCTTTCCGGCAGAGCTTCGAGTTGCCGTGAATTTAACGCTTGCTATATAATCCTTCAAAACGTTACTTGTATCAAATACAAATACTGTTTTTACAGATGACTTTTTTTGTGTCCAGACTGATCCTGCCCCCATGCCAGCAAAACTTGCAGGGAGATTTTGATCCGTTGAATTTTCGGTATATAAATAGCTTTCACCACTCGATGCAACTGTAACCATACCTCCTACAAGAGAGTTCATTGAGTTGGTCATAGCTGCCGCTGTAACACTGCTAAGATTTGCCAAGGTTGTGTTAAGCTTACTTCTTGATGTTAGATTTTTATAAGTTCCCACATCAAGTCCAAAAGCATATCCATTTTTCAAAATTATATTCTCAATTGTCGTCGCCGAAGCTTTATTTGAAGCATCACCAATGGCATATTTATCAATAACATATGTTAAATAATTATTTTCGTTATTATTTTGATTATAGAAAACAGCCGGATACTGAGAAATATCTGCCCTGATTGAAAATGAGCTTGCTGTGCCAAGAGTATCGACAAGGCTTTTATATCCAGTAGTAATGTCAAATGCATTATTCCCTTGCGCCTGGTAGCTTGTGCTCAAGAGTTTTTTGGATGTATCGGAAAAAATACCACCAAGAGTGGCATATGTCGCCCTAAATTCCTGCCAATCTCCGCCAGCCAAATAAAAATCCCAGTTTTGAGTGTTGTCATCAGCGGTGCAATTTGCCGATGAAGTGTTCAATGCTAAATTATATGTAACTGAAAGTATATACTTTGGCTCTACGCTTATATCGCCAGTACGGTCAAACCTTGTAAGTATTCCTTTAGCCTGTTGGTCGGCACCAGCCCCATTAAAATGCTGTTCACTATTTGCCGTTGATAATATAATATCACCTATCATTGGCTGATTTATAACAGTAACAACCTTTTTTAAAGATGTTTCATAGGCTATCGTAAATGCTAAAATAGTTGCAAATCCGCCACTTGGCTTTAACTTATATATCTCTGATGCCAAATAAGTTTTTGAAACAGAAGAAAGATTGGTATAAATAGTCCTATTTATACCCAAATCCTCATTATTACCGAGCTGAGTTGTTATTACACCCGCAAGTGTAGTTGCAGTTGCACTGTTTATTGCCGAAAGTGCACTTGCTGCATTTGAAAACACTGATACCGAGGTTGCACTTAGAGCTACGCATATAACAGTTATAAGGCATACTGCTTTTTTTATAATAAACTTCTTCATATATTTTGCCTCCTTGTGAAATACCCATATAACCATACGGCATATATAGAAATAGGGCGGTAACACATATTCTGTATATCAATATTACCGCCCTATTTCATTTAGTTATTCAACACTTATTGCCTTGGGCATACTGTAAGGTGTTAAATTAGCAAAGCTATTCCAAAGGAATGCTCTTACCACGCTTGCATTTGAAACATCCTGCAAAGCGTAGTTGTAGGTGCTTATAGCACCTGCTGGCACCATACCGTTATCAGCTGATGTGTCAACAATTTCTGTTGAAATCATAATATTATCAATTGTATATGCAGCTATAATAACCTTTATTGCCTTTGCACTGTCAGTAAAGTTTTTAATCGTTACTGTTCCATCAATATTTCCGTCTGTAATAGCTCCTGCCGACAATCCACCGATTTTTACACCATCACCCGAGGAAGTTAGCAATTGTTGTAGCTGTGCAGCAGATTCAATGGTTTCACCCAACAACAAGCCGGCCATTGATGAGTAATCATTTTCAGGATCATCAGCTATTCCAAGCATAGAATGATATGTTTCCAGTATCGCCTCTGCTTCAGCTAAACTACCCGCTTGCGCAACACCGGTAGCAATTCCAAGCTTATCATATCCGATATATACATAAGGCATATTTGTTTCACCATCATTCTTAGGGCTAAGGTACGGACCAACCAAGCTTGTGCCATATATATCAGTAGTAACAGCACTTAAGCCGATTCTCATCATACCATCACCATTGATAATTGCATCCGAAATATCAACCTGATAAAACGCTTCGCCAATTCCTGGGTATTCTTGAATTGAAAGTATATTTTGCGCAACTCCTGTATAGCTTTCATCGTATGTTGAATACAAATCTCTTACTCGAAGTCCGTAAGGCTTTCCGTTCCATGAATTTCCTCTTGCACGAACATACATACGTTTTGAAGCAATAAACTCAGTATTTACAGCACTTAAATCAAAATCAAATCTTTCTGCAACATTCGTCTGGTCTGATAACCAAATATTATTATCACCGTAATTCCACACACCTGGAGGATTATCTTGGAAGAATACTCTGTAATCCTCTGCAATGTTATACTTTTGTTTTACTAATAAGGTATCGAGTATACTGTCATAAACAGAAACTATTGCCGAGAAATCAGCAAAGGGCTTTGCTGCAAGCAATGCATTGTTAACCTCTGATTTGCTTGCTGTGCAAAGATTAATATATTCGCTTACATTAAGAAGAAATACTTCGCCATTTTCTTCAATAAGCTTCCCGATGTTTTCGGAGGTTGCGGAATTAAAAGCATCAAAAATAGCTTTTTTGTCAAATGTTGTATATACACCAAGCTTATGACTGTCAGACTCTGATGTAACAAAGAAGCCTGCCGGAAGCCCTTCCATATATATTGCAGTTAAGGGCTCTCCCGAATTAGCCTTAATGTTGATAAATTCTGTAAGGTCAAATGCCCAGTTTGTATTTACTCCCAAGCCTGATACAGGGAAAGAATAGGAATACTCAGGTATACCGGAAATTATTCCGTTTGAATTTATTGTATTTGCAGTATCTCGGTATTGATCCCAATAAATTGGAATATCTTTAATGCTTACTGTTCCGTTTGGCATCAAGCCATTTACGATATCATTGTTTCTACCATCTCCGTTCTTTCTTACAACAACGTTGTGTTGGAGAGCAAAATCGGATTTATACATTGGTCTTGAAACATCAAGCTTGTAAAGAATTTTCTCAACCCAGTTACCTTGATTGTTTTCATTAGTTCCTGAGCTCCATGAAATATAGTTCAAATCTTCAACCACAGGGCTGAAACGAACTACTGTTACAATTTGTACCGCTGTGCTTAAGGCGGTAGCAAAAGGATTGCTTCCCGATGCAAGCCCGTCATAATCCGGATTACTTACAAGAGCTGTGGTTACAACATCTTTTGAGGCTTGTGATAATCCATTGAAAATAGCAAGACTTATTCCTGCCGCTGTCAAGTCCGCCTCATTTCCCAAAATAGCAGTTTCCATTTGAGCAGAGCTTGATGCTGCGTTAATTGCCGCAAGCGCACTTGATTCATCTCCTAAAACAGAAATACAAGACATCTGAAGCAACATTAAAATGCCAAGGGTAAATGCAGTGATTTTCTTCCAAGAAAATTTTGTCATGTTTACATCCTCCTTTTATATTTTGAACCTATTATTGGTTTCTGCTCTTCAAAAATTGGTTAATCTGCTTTTCAGTTTCTTCCTCAATCTTTTTAATTCCCGCAACATTAAGCTTATCAACATATTGCTTCCAGTAAACGTCAGGGTCTTCAGCACCTGTTCCAAGAACCTTATACTGCGAATTGATTGAAGATACCGCTGAAATTTCACTTGTTATTGCAGTATTATCTAACACAAAGCCAAGAAGAGGAGATACCTCTGCGCTATCATTTAATTCAATCGTCTTCTCCCAAACATCATCGTCCTGACCCTTCATTATGTAAGAATTAAATACGCATCCAAATTTCCATGAACCATCTTGAAAATATCCGCTTTGCTTAATCAACTCCATTTTGTTGTCATCGCCCTTTATGTAATGCTTTCCTTCAATACCGAACGAAATAAGGTTGTAAAGCTCTTTATTTGTATTTATCAGTTCAATAAACTTCATAGATTTTTCAGGATTTTTACTTGTTCTGCTAATAGAAATCATTGTATTCTCCGCACCGCCCGAGAATGCCGGAGCATCAAGCTTTGCAACAACACACTCCATACCTGTGGAATTAAAATATTCTGCTTCGGCTCCGGGCTTCCATGCACCGGGCATAACAGCATATTTTCCCGCTCTTCTATCAAGATTATCATCAGTTACGCTTAAAACATCAGGTCTGATATAACCTTTTTGATACCAACTTCTAAGTTGTTCTATTCCATGTTTACCGATTCGTGTATCCCGCAGCCAAACTACATCAACATTGTCATCACCGTCCATTAAATCAGTGATTTTTATGCCCAATGTGTTATCAAGCTCAACATATTCAGCAAAGTCCCACATACCAACGCCCATCGCTGTGTGATACGGATATAGATTTGGATATTTACTATGCACCCATTCTAAAAAGGGTTCAATGTCGTCAGTTTTTTTGACTTTCGCAATATCCAATCCAAATTCGCCCGCAAGCTTCTTTTGTATGAACAAAGCTCTTTTTCCTGCCATAATCTGAATATTAGGAATGCCATATATTCTACCGTTTCTTGTAACATTCTTAAATGCGTAATCCCTAACAACCTCTCTAAGCTTAGGAGCGTACTTGTCTATCATATCGGTAATATCAAGAAGTCCTCCCTTGTCAACCGCATTATCATAGCTGTTGTATGCACCTGTAAAGGTCATATCAAAAACTTCGCCTGCCGACATCATCATTGTCATTTTTTCTTGAAATCCGCCACCATCCAACATTTGGAGGTCTATTTTCGCACCAATAGCAGGGAAAATAATTTTATTTGCCTCCTCCATTATCAAACCCATTTCAGGTTGCTTATCCCCCGGGACATACCAAGTCAATGTTGGAATATCACCCTCATCATTACTTGTCTTTTTCGTACAACCAATCAATCCAAAAAGCATTGACACTGCTAAAATAAAGATTAAACCCTTTTTCATATCCCTTCTCCTTTTCTAATTATTTTGGTATTTTTTAAAATGCCTTTGTTTTTTGTTTCCGTAATAATTAAAGTTTTAAGCTATCCTTTCACACTGCCAACCGTAAGTCCCTTGACAAAATATTTTTGGAAAAACGGAAAGATTGCGATTACAGGTCCTGCAACTACCACAGCCATAGCCATTCTGACTGTTTCAGCAGGTATTTTGCTTGCTGAAAGCAGAGAACTTACATTTATATTATTTGATGCGTCCTGAAGCATTTGAATGTTTTGCATAATTCTTTGAAGCAGATATTGCAAGCTTATCAAGTCATCATTATTTATATACAGCATTGATTCGTACCATAAATTCCATTTTGCGAGAAAAGTCATAAGTGCGACAGTTGCCAAAACTGGCTTTGATAACGGAAGAATAATAAAAAAGAATATTTTGTATTCACTTGCTCCGTCAATCTTTGCTGATTCTGATATTTCATATGGCAGGCCTTGAAAAAAGGTTCTGACCATAAATACAAACCAAGGGCTTATTAAACCTGGAAGGATGTATACCCACATACTGTTTCCAAGATGAAGAAATTGAGTAATTACTATATAGGTCGATACCATTCCCCCGTTGAAAAGCATTGTGAAATACAAATAGAATGTTATTGCGTTTTTCCCCCTTAATCCCTTTTTTGAAAGCGGATAAGCAATCATTGAAATTAATAGCACCGATAAAAAAGTTCCAACCACCGCAAAAATGCTTGTAACCTTATAGGCATTCAAAACTGCTCTCGGATTTTCGAATATGTATATATACGCCGAAAAATCCAAATTTTTTGGTATCAAACGATATCCATATTCCGCTACGTCCAGCTCATTCGAAAGGGAAATACCTATCAGAAGCAGGAAAGGATAAACAACCAGAATACATAAAACCGTAAAGAGAATTGTTAAAGCGACTTGCGTTTTTCGATTATTTTTCTTCATAATGTCCTCCTAAAACAAACCTATTTCCGAATCGATTTTTTTACTTACCCAATTAGTTGTCAAAACCAATGTAATTCCCACGATAGACTGCAACAAGCCAATAGCCGAACCCATTCCCATATTTCCTATAACCCTCATAGTTCTAAATACATATGTATCAACAACGTCGGTAGCATTATAAAGTGAACCTACATCTCGTGTTAGCTGATAAAACATTCCAAAATCAGAATAGAAGATTCCGCCTATTTTCATTATTGTTAAAATTGAAAGCAACGGAGTTAATGACGGAATTATTATGTTGCAGAACTTCTGCCAGTTTGATGCCCCATCAATGTCGGCGGCTTCAAATAATGTAGAATCAATTCCCATTAATGCCGCATAATATATTACCGAATCCATTCCAACGCATTTCCACACACCAGCCAACGTAAGTATAAACGGCCAAGCACCCGGTGTGTTGTACCAATCAATCCCTTGCAAACCAACAAATTTTAAAATACTGTTCAAAACGCCGTAAGATGGATTCAATAGTGCATACGCCATGTATGATACTATAACCCAAGATAAAAAGTTCGGAGTTATCAATGTAGTCTGAAATATTTTTGTTGACAAACGACTTTTTAACCTAAACAACAAGATAGCAACCGCCATAGCAGCAACAATACCGACAATAATAAACAAAGCATTTAGTCCCAACGTGTTTCTTACAAGCTTTGCAAATTCGTTGGATTTGAGGAAAAATTCCATATTCCTAAATCCTACCCACTCACTTCCGAAAATTCCCTTATCAAACTTATAATTTTTGAATGCAATTATAATTCCACCCATTGGCAGATAATTGAAAACAAACACCAACAGCATTGGAATAGCACAAAGCGAATATAGCTGCAACTCGTCCCCGGTAAGCTTTTTTCGTTTAGTGATAATAGATATTCTTTTTTTTTCTAATGGCAGATTATTCGTCATGATATAACCCCTTTTCTATTTTGCCTATCTTTATTTTAGATTAATTACACATCAAATTCAATTCTCATATTAAAGGACTTAATACTCATAATAAAGAAACCAGATTTTTCTATTGTAAATAATAATGATTATGATATAATGAAATTGTCAAAGTATCGAGAAAGGGTGTTAACCTTGTATAAAATGATTTTGGTTGACGATGAATCAATTGTTTTGACACAGCTTAAATCTTTAATAAACTGGCAGTTACTCGGTTTTGAAATTGTCGGAACATTTCCAAATGCTTCGGAAGCAATTGTATTTGTTCAAAACAATGAAGTAAATGCGGTAATTACAGATATTAAAATGTCAGGTATGAGCGGTGTGGATTTTGCAGAATATTGTCACGCAAATTATCCCGAGATAAAATTTGCTTTGGTAAGTGCATACAGAGATTTTGAATATGCCCATAGTGCAATAAAATATAATGTGGTGAACTATATTATAAAACCTATTGTTCGAGATGAGCTTATAAATACTGTTAAAAACATATATGTCCAGCTCAACAAAACCTTAAGCTATACAAATTTTTCGGACAAATATCTTCAAGCCTCATGCCAGCAGATTTTTTCGGATCTCTTGTGCGGAATAAAAACAAACCCCCAAGATTTATTGAAACTGCTTAATTCTGTAAATATGAGAATATCATCTGTTGATACCCCTTGTGCATTAATAAACATAATTATTGAAGACTTTAACAATTATCTTGAAAACATATGGAAGCACGAAAGTTTTCGCTTCTATAACGCAGTAAGCCTTCTTATTCCCTTTGAGCTTTCAAGCTGTTATTCTTCTTTGATTAGATATTCTCAGGGAAAGATTGAAATAATTTTGATAGCCAAAAATCCGGCGAATGATTTTGACATAATTATAGAAGAATACATAAATGAGCTTAAAAACAACCTCAATGAGTTTTTGAAGCTTTCGCCCATTGTGAATGTTAACGAAAAATTCTCGTCAATTTCAGAAATATTCAAGTTTCAAGATAATCAAACACCTGTAACACAGGACATTATCCATAATGATACTATCAACAAGGTTATCGAATACATTAAATCAGATTATGCGTCAATATCAACATTGGAGGATGTCGCTAAATTTGCGAACCTCAACCCTGTTTATTTCGGGGTTTTCTTCAAGCAGCATATGAACGAAAGCTTTACAAACTTCCTAAACAAAACAAGAATAGATATGGCTAAGGAACTGCTTAAAAACAAGGATATAAAGGTTTTTTCAGTCGGAGAGATGGTTGGATACAAAAGTGTGCCATACTTTTTCAAGACATTTAAGGCTATTACCAATATGACTCCCGCACAATATAAGGAAAAGCTTATGAAGGGAGAAACAGAATAACGATGGAAGGTTTTTTTGCTAATTCATTAAATATGATTAAGAATTATCGCTGGAGCAGTATTTTTTTCAAATACTGGAAAAAGTTGATGATATTTTTTATGATACCCTTTGTTATTGTAAGCAGCTTTATTTACTTATATTATACCAAATATGTGGATATTGAGCTTAACGCTTCACTACAAAGCAGTTTTGAGAAAACAAAAAATTCATTCAATAATGTTTTGAGCGAACTTGATAAATATTATATGTTTTTCAGGTCTGATGAATATGTTAAAATGTACATCAAGCTGTCAAAAAACAATATGCACACGTTTAGCAACTATAATTTATTTTATCAGTCTAACAGACTTATGAAAGTTTGTATAAATACATCTTCCTATCTAAATTCAATATACTTATATAACATAAACAGCGGGTATGTAACTGCCTCACAATACAGCTCTAATATAGATTTCTTCTATGACAAGGCTTGGTATGACGAATTTTCAAAAACTCAAAACCCGAATTTCGTAATTTCTCATTACGAGAAAAATACCAATGTCAATATAATTTCATTTTGCTATGGTATATATGGAGAGCATAATAATCTTGACGGCATCATTGTTTTTAATGTTGACAGTGAAAGACTGTCTGCTCTGCTCCAAACAAAGCAACAATATGCCTTTGAAGAAATTCGCCTTACAGATTCATCGGGGATAGCACTTTTTTCTACTGCCCAACAAAAGATAGGTGAAATTGTCTGTGAAAATATCGCCGATTTAAGTGACAACGTCATAAATACAAAAAGAACAGAGGAAAATGTAATTATTTCATCAGCCCTTGATTCAAAAAATCTTTATTTAACCGTTCTTAACAATCTATCCGCATATAAAAATAAAACAATTGCATCAAATGTTATATTTATTATAATGCTTTTGTTGCTTTGCCTTATAGCACCGCTGCTGATTTCACTGTACCTATCCTCAAACTTCTACACCTCAATAGCAGAAATTGTAACGCACCTTCAACAGGCAAACGGAGCCGAAAGCAACAGTGAAAGCTTCGACGAGCTTAAATATATCAATCAAAATATTATTAACATTATTACAAATAAAGAAAATATTGAAAAGGAACTCATAGAAAAGGTATCCGCACTTAAAAAATCTCAAGCAATTGCTTTGCAGTCACAGCTTAATCCGCATTTTTTATTTAATACGCTAAATGCCATAAGCGTAATATATTCTAACCTTGTTAAGGAACGAAATGATGCTGAAATCCTAAACAGGCATCTTTCGGATATATTATACTTTTCTCTTAATACAAAGGAAAATATAATAAATGTAAGTGACGAAATACTTTACATTAAAAAATACATTGAAATTGAAAGAATTAAATATGAAAATGCTTTCGATGTTGAATGGTCTATTGGCGAAAATGTATATGACCTAAAAACACTAAAATTTGTTCTCCAACCTATTGTTGAAAATGCTTTTGAACACGGCTTGAAATATCAAACACAAAAAAGAAAAACACTTACAATTTCAGCTATTGCAGACAATAAAAACTTGTCTTTTATAGTCATGGACAATGGCCCCGGGATGCCAAAGGACAAGCTTGACGAAATTAAAAAAAGCCTTGAGCTTAAAAAGCTACCCGAGGATAAGCACATCGGTATATGTAATGTAAATATGCGAATTCAATTGATATTTGGAGATGAATACGGTATAAAAATAAAATCATCCCAGCTTGGAACTACCGTTAAAATTTCAATGCCCATAATAAAACAAGGTTAAGAATAAAATAACATAAACTTTTGTCAGGAATTGGTGCAATTATAATTTTTTCAAACCCCGGCTTATCTTCAATAGTTTTTATACCTGCTGCAACGCTGTAAACCCAATCGGCAACAGAATCATAAGCATAATGATTAAATGAATTCATATTGCTTATGTGATACAATAAAAATGGACACTCCAAAAGACGAGAGCTATGATATAATTATAGCAACGAAATGGAGTGTTGGAAATGAACAAAAAAGTCAGCAGAGAGGTAAAGCTTGCATATATTGAGCAGGTTTTACTAAAGAAGATTACGCC
>Ga0209373_10000845_pt1 | contig 42001 bp, 33 predicted proteins | sample Higcelweek5metaG_FD_187173 | JGI IMG/M metagenome (GOLD analysis project Ga0209373, IMG submission 187173) | Freshwater pond sediment microbial communities from the University of Edinburgh, under environmental carbon perturbations - High... | ecosystem: Environmental > Aquatic > Freshwater >... | reverse complement strand
GTCTTGCTGTAATTAGTCATGAAATACGATGCGTTCACCCTTGGTTCCCATTAGTAGTGAAAAGATTAACATCAGACGAAAAGTATAACCCTCTTCCTAATCATTATAATCTTTATTGTTCTAATTGTGGAGAATATTCTAGATTCTACACAAAACACATTTCCTCATATTTGCAATTAGCTGAATATTCTTTAGAGCACCCAGAAGCAGAAAAGTATCTCGATGCTTTTGAACCACTAATACGATTGTTTGAAAGACGTGCACGTATGCGTATTTCTTATAACGAAATTGAAATTTATGGAGGTGGCCTTTTCCCTTTACAGGGATTTGTTCAACGCTTTGTAAATAAAGAACCCAAAGACATTTCAAACATTCATTAAAATCATAAATAACTTCATAGATTTAGTTTCTATGAAGTTATTTTCTTTATTTTATTGATATAGATTATTTTATATGTTAAAATAATCTAGGGGAGGAATTTATCCCACCCTCAACGCACACGATAAAGCAAATCTAACAGCACCAGCTCCTAGAGGGAAAATGACTTATTGGGGTAATACAATGAATGCAGATTCTGATAAATATATGAATTAGAATAGGAGTGAAAACCATGCAAAAATATATAGACAGAATAAATAATATTAACTGGGATAAAGATGAATTTAATGAAGACAGGGTAAATGTTGATCTTGCTTATGAATATATACGACGTCTTGCTGTATTTAGTCATGAAATACGATTTGTTCACCCTTGGGCTCCTTATATTGTAAGGGCGTTGAATTTAGACGAAAAATATAAAGTACCATATGATTACTATTATAATCTTTATTGCTCGAATTGCGGAGAATACGCTGAATTCTACATCAAATATATCTCCTCATATTTACAATTAGCCGAATATTCTTTAGAGCATCCAGAAGCAGCAAAATATCTAGATATTTTTGAACCACTAATACGATTATTTGAAAGACGTGCACGTATGCGTATTTCTTATAACGAAATTGAAATTTATGGAGGTGGCCTTTTCCCTTTACAGGGATTTGTGCAACGCTTTTTAGATGCTGAACCCAAAGATATTTCAAACATTCATTAAAATCATAAATAACTTCATAGATTTAGTTTCTATGAAGTTATTTTCTTTATTTTATTGATATAGATTATTTTATATGTTAAAATAATCTAGGGGAGGAACTTATCCCACCCTCAACGCACACGATAAAGCAAATCTAACAGCACCAGCTCCTAGAGGGGAAGAAACATTTTGGGGTAATATAATGGGAGCTGATTTTGATAAATATATGTTTAATTAGGAGTGAAAACTATGCAAAAATATATAGACAGAATAAATAATATTTACGATTTTGTTGTGTATGTAAATTATTCAAAGCCAACAGATAAACCAGCAGTTGGACTCTCATTTTTTACATGCCCTCATTGTCGTGAAATTTTGAAAGATTTAAATATTTTATCAAATGTGGAAGGATTTTAAATATGAAAGATTTTGATTTTAAACCGGATGTTCTATCATCGGAATATGTGAAAGAGCATGGCACTTTATACGATGATTATGTTTTCTATTCAGAAAATGAAGAATGTGAAGCATTATTTGATAAAAGGCCTGAACTTGGAGGTAAACCGTTTACAGGACTTTTGTATGAACTTGATATGGATGGTATTCTTAGGTGGTATCAATACTATAAAGACGGATTTGGCGACGGAGAATATGTTGCATTCTATGATAGTGGTGCTGTTGCTTCTTACAGCAAAATAGAAGGATTTGGCTTTTATGGCAAATCATATGAATGGCACAGAAATGGTAGACTAAAAAGCTTTCATGAAAAAGATGACAATGACAAATATATCAGAACCATCAGATTTGATGAGAATGGCAATATAACACTTTGGATAGAAAATGGTATAACTAAAATAGACAAAGGATGATAGGACATGGAAATAAACGAAATGCAAGAAGATTTTTTAAAACAACAAAATGAACTCAGGGACAGGATAACCGTCGAAGATTCTTTGGATGTTGATTCGCTCAAATTAATTGCAGGTGTTGATCTTGCATATTGGCAAAATGGCGATGAGGAATATGCTGTATGTTGTATTGTTGTTGTTGATTATATGACACATGAAATTATAGAAAAAAAGCATTACAGCGGAAAAATAGAAGTTCCATATATGCCTGGATTTCTTGCGTTTCGAGAGCTTCCGCTTGTGCAGAAAACAGTTGAACTGCTTGAAAATGAGCCTGATATCTATATGTTTGATGGTAATGGATATCTTCATCCACGGAATATGGGAATCGCAACTCATGCTTCATTTTATCTAAATAAACCAACAATAGGAGTTGCAAAAACTTATTTCAGGGTAGACAATAAAACGGATTATATAGAACCTGAAAAGACAGCAGGAAGTTTTACGGATATTATCATAAATGAACAAGTATATGGCAGAGTACTGCGTACTCATAGCGATGTAAAGCCGGTATTTGTTTCTGTTGGCAATAATATTTCTCTCGATACTGCAACAAAAATTACAATGGCACTTGTTGAAAAAGAAAGTCACATTCCAGTTCCAACAAGATATGCCGATTTGGAAACACATATTGAAAGAGAAAGTTTACGTTAGTGTTCAGAAAATGAGAATATTCATTAAAATTCAAAATAACTTCATAGATTTAGTTTCTATGAAGTTATTTTCTTTATTTTATTGATATAGATTATTTTATATGTTAAAATAATCTAGTGGAGGAATTTATCCCGCCCTCAACGCACACGATAAAGCAAATCTAACAGCACCATGTCCTAAAGGGGAAATGACTTATTGGGGTAATATAATGAATGCAGATTCTGATAAATATATGAATTAGAATAGGAGTGAAAACCATGCAAAAATATATAGACAGAATAAATAATATTGACTGGGATAAAGATGAATTTAACGAAGACCGGGTTAATGTTGATCTTGCTTATGAATATATACGAAGTCTTGCTGTAATTAGTCATGAAATACGATGCGTTCACCCTTGGTTCCCATTAGTAGTGAAAAGATTAACATCAGACGAAAAGTATAACCCTCTTCCTAATCATTATAATCTTTATTGTTCTAATTGTGGAGAATATTCTAGATTCTACACAAAACACATTTCTTCATATTTGCAATTAGCTGAATATTCTTTAGAGCACCCAGAAGCAGAAAAGTATCTCGATGCTTTTGAGCCACTAATACGATTGTTTGAAAGACGTGCACGTATGCGTATAACCAATAATGAAATCGAAATTTATGGATACGGACTTTTCCCTTTGCGTGGATATATAGAGCTTTTTTTAGATGCTGTTCCAAAAGACATTTCAAACATTCATTAAAATTCAAAATAACTTCATAGATTTAGTTTCTATGAAGTTATTTTCTTTATTTTATATGTTAAAATAATCTAGGGGAATAATTTATCCCCCTAACCGCACACGATAATGCAAATTTAACGGCACCCTTTTTGAATTAGAACCACTTATTAGAACGCTATATTCAACCATTTAAAAAAGAATCTATACCCAAGGTCCAGGGCGTCCGCACAATGTCGTCAACTTAAGCAAATTGCTGAGGTGATTTATGAGTCTCTGCCTCAAACTTTGCTTCTTTTTCTATCGCAAAAGAAGCAAAAAAGCTCTTAAAGCATAAGGATTTCGCTTTCTGCGGAAAGCGACCAAGGGCGTTGCCCTTTGGAAACCTACGATTTTTTGAAAAAAATCGAGTAAAACTTTAACTTTTTTACTAAGTTGACGACGTTGTCCGGTTGCTCTGAATCTTCGATAAAATATTTCTGTCTTATGAATATAGCTGAATAGTAACATATTTTAGTTGTTTTTTCGATACTGTGAAGCAGTTAGTCCTGTCATTTGTTTGAACTGTTTCATAAAATGGCTGGAATTTTGATAACCACATTTTGCTGCGATTTCATCAATATTTAGGTTTGTATTAGAGAGCAGTTTTTTTGCCATGTTAATTCTAGACTGGATAACATCATTTATACAGCTTATGGAAAACTCGTTTTTATAAATACGTTGAAAATGACTCCTGCTCAATCCTAAAGAAGAAGCAATATCACCTATATTCCATGGATACTCAGGCTCCATGTGTATTTTTTTTCTAATTAAATTCATTTTATATTCATATTCTGAATTTTCGTTTTTAGGGTTATTTAACAATAATCTTAGTTTATCTAAAATTGAATTTAAAAAATCATCTAAATTATTTAAGTCAGACTTTTCAATTTTTTTTATTATATTAATGAAGTGCAATGAATTTAAATTTATTTTGTATTGTTTTTGATTTAAAATTTCAATGTTTTTATTTATCTCAGTAGAAATTCTGTATTCTATATCTTCTAAATTTTCAAATTCAGAAATATAACCATTGATAATAAATGTTTTAGAGTTTATTCTAGATGGTGTTTCACCAGCCTTACATGTTATATTAATAGAGTTTGATATAAGTAAAGTAAGGTATTCTGTATCAGTATTATTTATTTCTTTATTAAACTCATATGAAATGGCAAATATAAACATATTTAAATTTAAACTTGAAAAAGTGTTTTTTATTTGTTTTATTAACCCTTTTCTATTATAAAATCCTGTGAGAGCATCTCTTTCTGAGAATAAATCCATTTGATTTTTTACATGTGTTATATATTTTCTCACACGTAAAAACTCTATAGCATTGCAAATGGTATCACACCAGTGGAAAAAATGACCATCAAAACAGTTATAAGATGCTTCTGAATATGTTAATACGATGTAACCTTGAACTCTATCATTATGATGTAAAGGGATTGTTATGCACATTTTAGGTGAATGTGGTTTGTTTAAATATGGTATAAGTATTTTTGTGTTAAACTCTAATCCGTTTTGAATATTATTTTCTATTGTTTTATGTAACATCAATTTCATTTTATTTGAATAACCTTTTGTTCTATATTCATTTTGCAAATCAATATTACCTAACCAATCTGTGCATAAACATATATTTATAGTTTCCCATTTATGTAGCATATAGGTATGTTCGTTGACAGTATTTATAAGGCTTTCTATAGTATTTTTATCTGAAAGTTTACCCATAAAATTTGCTGTCTTATACAACTCTTGATAAAGGTTTTCTCTTATAAATAATTCTTTGTTTCTTAAAAAACTGGGATTTTGGTAACTTGAATTTTTTGTTCGGCACCCACAACTTTGCCCTTCTTCTATTGAAAAATCTAAAATCACTTTAGCAGAACATTTTTTTTTAGTTATAAGTTCATGTATTTTGATTACTGATTTGATTCCAGATATTTGTTCTGATCCAACTAAAGTCGTTATAGATGGTTCATTAATTGCAGCATGAATAGTGCCATCAAAACCTGTAACTGCAATGTCTTCAGGAACTCTAATACCATTATTAATTAATGTTTCACATAAAGCTATAGCCATGATATCATTTGCACAAGCAATTGCATCAGGTTTTTCCATATTATGTTCTACAATTTGTTTTGCCAAATCTATTGCTTTTATTCTCCAAAAATCCCCGTAAAATATATTGTTTTCATTATATTCTATTTCATTTTCACTTAATGCTTCACAAAAGCCTGCCAATCTTTGTTCGGAATCATAATTTCCTTTGGGTCCAGTTAAACAATATATTTTCTTACAATTATGTTTTTTTATCAAATGAGATACTATGGTTTTGAAATAAAGTTTTTGATCACTAAATATAGAATGTATTCCAACAATATTTGAACCTACAGAAATACAAGGAATATTTAAGTTTCTTATTTGATAAGACAGTCTATTTATTAATGAACTTTTTAAAAATTTATTTGCAGCAAATATAATTCCATCTAATTTTATTTGTTCAATCAGCTCATAAATATTTTCTTCACCTATAAAATGTTTAATGTGATCGCTATCGTTATTTTGATTTTTTGAAAAATTAGTTAAAACGATTACATCATATCCAAGAATTTTAGCTTGCTCGTCTATACCTCTCAATAATTCTATACTCAAAATATCATTTATTGCTGGAATTATAACTGCTATTTTTTTAAGAGTGTCCATTAATAATCACCTCGATAGTACAATTAAATATAAGTTTATTATATCATAAATTTATAAAAATAACAATATAACAATTAATATATATTTTTTTATAGTATTTTCGCACAAAAATGAACAAAAGCACAATAGCTGATATTTTTGCATTATTACATCATTGAAAAAAACATTTATATTATATATAATATAAATAAAATAATTTGGAGGAATATTATGTTGAAATCTAAAAAGAAAATAATATCAATTTTTTGTGTATCATTGGTTATGCTATCCGTTATGGAATGTGCTCCTAAAATATCTTTAAAAACAAACATATCTCAGTCTTCTTTGGTTGTATCAGCAGCAACTACTTATGATTGGAGTGCATATTTAAAAAAATCATCAGACTGGTACGGAACATCAGAAGCAATTACTCTAGCAGAGGATATAGTAAAGTATCAACTTTCAGATGGTGGCTGGAAAAAAGATATGGCTGGTTCGGCAACAGGTTCATGGGGTAAATCAACAACTGATAATGATGCTACAACTTCCCAAATAATTATATTAGCTAGAATTTATAATAAAACAAAAAATTCAAAATATCTTACATCTTGTCAAAAGGGAATTGATTTACTTTTAAATGGTCAATATTCAAATGGCGGTTGGCCACAGGTTTTTAATGATGCTGGAACATATCATGCACATATAACATATAACGACGGAGCGATGGTTAGAGTTCTTAACATAATAAAATCAGTATCTGAAAAATCTGGAGACTTTAGTTTTATAGATGACACTCGTTCATCAAAAGCAAAAACATCTATGGCAAAAGGAATAGAATGTATTTTAAATACTCAAATAATTGTCAATGGTACAAAAACAGCATGGTGTCAACAACATGATGAAATAACTTTAAAAGCTGCAAGTGCAAGAGCATATGAATTACCGTCTATATGTACTTCTGAAAGTGTTGGTATAGTTAATTTTTTGAAATCAATAAAAAATCCAAGTAGTACGATAGTTGATAGTATAAATTCTGCAGTTATTTGGATGACTAAAGTTCAAATAAATGGTATAAAAGTTGTTGATACAGGAACAGATAGGATAGTTCAATCCGATCCAAATGCAGCACCTATATGGGCACGTTTTTATGAAATGGGCACTAATAAAGCAATGTTTGTAGATAGAGATAGTTCTGTTCATTATCAGTTATCTGAAATAAGTCTTGAGAGAAGAACAGGATATTCTTGGTATGGTTCCTGGCCAAAAGATTTAGTAAATTCAGGAACGATAACAACTACACCAGCAGTTATTACTGTAACAACTACAACAACAAAGCCACTAACTACAATTACACAACCAGTAACAACAACTACTACCAATACAACTACAAATCCAGTAACAACTACACAAATATCTTTATTAAATGGAACTTTAATAAAGTCTTTGAAAGTAAATGATACAGAAAATGCTTCAGATTGGTCAATACAGTATAATTTGCAAGAAGGGAATATTGCTTTTGGTGATAGAGCATATACTTTTACATCAGTGGCTGATTCAGTAAGAGGGGCAGAGTGGATTAGAACAGCATGTGATTCAAAAGCATACAATGGTGATCTAGCTAGTTTCAAAACTGAATCAAATGTTATTGTGTATGTTGCTTTAGATACTAGAATAACAATAGTTCCACAATGGTTAAATTCATGGACTTTAACTAGAGGAACTATAACAGATAACGAGACAAATCCAGTAACTTTAGCTATATATTATAAAGAATTTAATGCAGGAAATACAATAGTTTTAGGAAACAATGGTGGCACTGGTGCAGTAAATTATGTAGTTGCAGTAAAACCAAAGGAAATTGAAACAACGGTTAGTACAACTCCAATCACAACTACAACTACAACAAAAGTATCTATAACAGAACAAACAACAACTTCTAGTTTACTTTCAAATTTAGTGTATGGAGATATTACAGGTGATACGAAAGTAAATAATTCGGATTTAGTATCTTTAAGCCAATACTTAATAGGAGAATTAAAATTATCAGAAGAGTCTTATAATCTTGCAGATGTATCAGGTGATGGAAATGTAGATGTTGCTGATTTAGCTTTAATGAAACAATATTTAATGGGAGATAGTATTAAATTAGGGAAATAATCTGAAATATGAGGGGTATGCTATGAAAAGTGATAAAATAAAAAAAATATTTAGTGCTTTAATCTCATTAGCTTTAGCTAGTAATATGGGTTTTCTTTTATCAAATGCTGAAAATATTGTAGGAGATATAAATGAAGATAGCAAAATAGATAATTCGGATTTAGTATCATTAGGGCAGTACTTGATAGGAGCAGTTGAGGATACAATTATTAATTTAAAAGCGGCAGATGTAACTGGTGATGGAAATGTAGATGTTGCAGATTTAGCATTGATGAAGCAATATTTAATGGGAGATAATGTTGATTTTATTGAAGTTTCAAATCAAATTACACTAAATGATATTCCTTTAGAATATAAAGAATCTTTAGAATGGATTTGGAATAATAGGATAGTAGGAGAAAGATCAACCGATAGATTGAATTTAATTTTTGATCAGATTTATGCTGGAAAAGGAACCTTAAACTATGTTGTAAGGTGGCAATCCTCATTGTCATTAACATTACAGCAAAGAAAAGATATGGAAAAAATGTTAAATAGACAAGTTAATAACTGGACTAAACATCTTGCTAATTATGATGGATGGAAGTATGAAGATATAAAAGTTAAAGTAGTGGGTTGGGCAGTTGCAGACAAAAATCAGATTATAGATAAGCAAGATTATGAAAAAATATATACTGAAACTGTAGAAGACGGTTTAAATATGGAGAATCCTGCAATACCTAAACTTTTGCCTTATGCACCAAATTCAATATCAAGATTTGAAAATTTTATGAATAAATCATATATTTATCCAAATGGTTATGAAAATCGTTTTGATATGTACTTATGGGGAACATCTTCTTTTGGTGGAGGAGCAGGAGGCGATTGGGGACAACGTGTTTCGGATGTTTATATATTAAATAGCTTAAATAATGAGATTTCTACTATTATAGAACATGAAATGGGGCATGGTTTTGGTCTTACTGATTTTTATGGAGAAGATGAAAGACCTCCATTAGGCTTTCCGGAGAAAACAATTATGTGGGCTGGAAATTCCCCAACAATAACAAGTTATGATGTTTGGATGTTACGTTATGTATGGACTATGATAAAAGATCAACCAAGTAGATTTAACTAGTTTTTTATTGCCTATATTAAAACATAATATAGGCAATTCGTTTAATAATGAAAAATAATTTTATGATTTTTTATGTTTTTTTACTATTTTGTATATAGAAATAAAAAGAACTGTCGATTATAATATTAAGAGATATTTAATTTTTTAAAAGACAGGAGGAATGTTTATGACTCATATTAAAGTCAAGGATTTAAATGGCAAAATAGTAGAAAATACAGAGAGGTTCATTCAAGAAGCAGATCAAATTTATATTGATCAAATAAAAGAAGCAACAAAAAAAATAATAGAAAAACATAAAACGAAACCAATAGTTTTATTATCAGGACCATCTGGTTCTGGCAAGACAACAACAGCATATAAAATAAGTGATGAATTAAAAAAACAAGGGTATAAAGCACATATTATATCTATGGATAATTATTTTATTCCAAGTCATGATTTTGAAGGGAAAGATGTGCCTTTAGACGATGAGGGAAATATAGATTTTGAATCTCCTCATAGACTGGATATTTCTTTGTTTCAAAGTCAAATGGAAAAAATAATCAATTGCCAAAAAGTAGATATACCAGTTTTTGATTTTATAAACCAATCATATAAGGATTCCATATCTTTAGAGAGAGAAGAAGATGATATAGTTATTTTTGAAGGTATTCATGCTTTAAACCCACTTGTAACAGGAAGTTTAGATGACTATACAACTTGTGTTTATGTTAGTGTCAGGACAAGAATAATGACTTCAGATGAAAGAATATTGCACCCAGAGAAAATCAGACTTATGAGAAGACTTATACGTGATAAATTATTTAGAGGCAGAAGTTTGCATGATGTTTTTAAAATGTATAAAAGTGTTATGAGAGGCGAAGATCTTTATATTTTACCATTTAAATACAAATCTCATATAGACATAGATACATTTTTAGCATATGAAGTTCCAGTATATAAAAAAATACTTTTTGATGATTTAAAGAAAGAAAAATTTCATAAATCACATGAAGAAATGTTGATTTTGTTTGATGAAATTTCTACACTAGAGCGTGATGTTATTCCGTATGATTCTCTAATTAAAGAATTTATAGGATAAAAAATAAACATAGCTAAGCTATGTTTATTTTTTTTGTATGTTTTTATTTATTTTTGCTAGAGGAGAACTGTTAGCGGCCTCTTTTCTTGAGTTATCGGAAAGATGAGTATATATTTCTGTAGTAGCTATGCTAGTATGACCTAATATATCTTTTAAAACAAGTGTGTCAACATTTCCGTGTTGGTACATTAAAGTGGCAGCAGTATGTCTTAATTTGTGCGTTGATAATCCACGTCCATCAAGATCGGATTTTTTGAATATGTTTTCTACAATTTGTTGAACCCTGCGTTTGCTTATTCTTTTTTTTTGTTTACTTAGAAAAAGAGCATGGGGTTCCTGTTCCGGATTTTCTCTTGATTTTATATAGTCTTGCAAAGAACTTATACAGGCATCGTTTAAATAAATAATCCGTTCTTTGTTTCCTTTTCCTAACAAACGCATTTTTCTTTCTGTGTAATCAATATCGTTTTTGTTTAAATTAACCAATTCACTTAATCTCATACCACAGTTTAAAAATAAAGTTATTATACAGTAGTCTCGCATAGGATTATCTGTGTCTGTATTTGAAAGCATTTTTAAGCTTTCTTCAAGAGAAAGATGTTTTGGAAGTGATTTTTTTATTGATGGTCTTTCTATATCCTCAGCTGGATTTTTTGATAATAAATTCAAACGTTTTGTTAGAAAAAAGAAGAAACTTTTTATAGAAGATGTTTTTCTAGCTCGTGTAGAATTTGTATTTTTGCGATCGTCAGAAAGATATAATTCAAAGTCATAGATATCTTTTAGAGTTATGCTTTTTAATAAATCATGAGAAAAATCTACTATAGATATATCTTCTAAACCTGATTTTATGTTGTTTCTTGATTTTTTAATGTATTTAAGAAATAAACGTATATCTATATAATACTCATTTACAGTTTGTTCTGAACTACCTTTTATTATTTTCATATAAAAAATATATTCATTTAAAAAATCCGGATTTTCTTCTTTATTTATTTTCAAATGCTCACCTCTAAAAGCTTAATTGAATGTTACTATTCACCCATATGTATAGGGCAGAGATATTTTACCGAAGGTCCAGGGTGATCGGAAAGCCCGGTCGACTCCGCAGAGTCGAAACCCTTGCAAAACCGTAAACTTTACCTTTAGAGGCTGAATAGTAACAATTGAATTTTAAAATTAAATTATATTTGAACATGATTCGCAAAAAGGGAAAGTAGCCTTTAAAATTGAATTACAATTATTGGCGTGATTTTCGTTTTCAAAAATACCAAATACAGAAGAACCACTACCAGATAAAAGAGAAAAAATAGCACCATTATTTATCATAATATTCTTTATTTTAAAAACATCTGTATCTTCGGTGACTAATTCAAAAGTGTTTAAACATTCTTTAGATAGAGAAAAAATATCATTTTTAGATATTGCATTTAAAATTTTAGCTGTGTCATGATGACTTCTATTTGTAAGGGTATCTATTTTTTTATACGCAGAAGCTGTAGATATACCGTTTGAACCTTTTGCAACTAAGATATGAAATTTAGACATATTTTCAACTTGTGTTATTTGTTCGCCAATTCCAGTTATATGACATATTCCACCTATTAAGAAAAAAGGAACATCTGCACCTATTTTAGAAGCGATTTTGAAAATATTATCTTTAGGAACATTAAAATTTAATAGTTTATCTAAAGTTGTTAAAACATTTGCGGCATTTGAACTTCCTCCACCTAAACCAGCTTCAGATGGTATTTTTTTATCAATAAAAATTTCAACACCTAAACTTTGTTCTTGTACATGTTCTAAATACATTTTTGCAGCTTTAAAAGCAATGTTTTTTTCATTGTTTGGTATATTAGAAACATTAGTTGATACTTTTATTTCTGAAGTTTTATTTATAGAGATATTTATAGTATCATGTAAAGAAATTTCTTGAAAGATACTATCTATATTATGGTATCCATCTTCCCTTAAATTTAATACATCAAGAGAAAGATTTATTTTCGCATTAGATTTTATTGTTTCAGATAAATTCATGAATATACTCCGTTTATTTTAAAGTGTTAATAAATTCTTCTATTTTAGATAAGGCTTGCATTATATGATTTAATGAATATGCATAAGATACTCTAATGAAGCCTTCACCACTTTCTCCAAAAGCATTTCCAGGTACTACAGCCACATTTTTTTCATAAAGAAGTTTTTCACAAAATTGTTCACTTGTTAAACCAGTACTTTTTATACAAGGGAATACATAGAACGCACCTTCAGGATTAAAACAAGTTAAACCTAACTTATTGAATCCATCGACTAAAAAACGACGTCTTACGTTGTATTCATTAACCATTTTTTGTACGTCCTCATCGCAATTTTCAAGGGCTTCAATAGCTGCATACTGACTTAAAGTAGGAGAACTCATAATTGCAAACTGATGTATTTTTACTATTTGTTCTATAATAGGTGCAGGAGCACATACATATCCAAGTCTCCATCCAGTCATTGCAAAGGCTTTTGAAAAGCCGTTTATTAAAATAGTACGTTCTTGCATGCCATCAATTTGAACAATGGAATAATGTTTTCTTCCATATGTAAGTTCAGAATATATTTCATCTGAAAGAACCATTATTTGTGTGTCTTTTAATACTTCAGCTATTTCCTCAAGGTTTTCTTTTGTCATAATTGCACCAGTTGGATTATTAGGGAAAGGAAGTATTAATAATTTTGTTTTAGAAGTTATTTTTTCTTTTAATTCTTGAGCTGTTAATTTGAAGTTATTGTCTATATTTGTATTTATAGGCACAGGAACTCCGCCAGTTAATTCTACAATAGGGGAATAACAAACAAAACAAGGTTCAACAATAATAACTTCATCACCAGGATTTATCAAAGCTCGAATAGAAATATCTATTGCTTCTGAGCCACCAACTGTGACTACTATTTCATTGTTTGGATCATATTGGGTCTTTATTTTTTTGTTAAGATATTTTGATATGGATTTTCTCAATTCTAATAATCCCGAATTTGCTGTATATACTGTCCTTTTAGTTTCGAGAGTATGTATTGCAGTTTGTCTTATTGTCCAAGGTGTTTGAAAATCAGGTTCTCCAACACCTAAGCTTAATATATTCTCCATATTTTGAGCTAAATCAAAAAATTTTCTTATACCTGAAGGTTTTATATTTATTATTTTATTACTCAATATTTTGTCATAATTTATCACGGAGAGACGAAACCCCTTTCATCAGTATTTTCATGTTCAATAAAAATACCTTTTTCTTTATATCTTTTTAAAACAAAATGAGTAGCTGTTGAAATTACTCCATCTATCGTTGACAGTTTTTGTGCAACAAAAAGAGCAATTGTTTTTAAGTTATTACCAACAACCACTACAGATAGGTCATAGGCACCAGACATAAGTGAAACACTTTCCACTTCATCATACATCATAATAGTTTTTGCTAAATCATCAAAACCACAGTCACGTTTTGGTGTCACACGTATTTCTATAAATGCAGTTACTAAATCTTTGTCTGCAAGTTCCTCATTTAAAATAGCACTGTAACCCATAATAACGCCAGTTTTTTCGTAATCTTTAATTTTTTTGGCGACTGCGTCCTCAGATATATTTAACATCGTGGCCAGTTGTTGATTAGTCAGTCTGGCGTTTTGTTTTAATAGTTGTAGTAAAGCGTCCATGAATAATTCCTCCTAAATTTTTATAAAATACGGCTTTCTATTTTTAAAATAAGTAATTTTATTGAAACCAGCTTCCTTTGCCAATTCAATACCATCGTTTATCCCCTTGGCTAAATCTAGATAAGTATGAGAATCAGAACCTATAGATAATATTTCACCACCCAAATCCTTGAATAATTTAATGTATTCTAAAGTAGGAAATGTTTTTCCGTATACTTGTCTAAGTCCTGAAGTGTTTATTTCTATTCCTTTGTTTTTTATTATTAATTCTTTAAAACTTTCTATTATAATTTCCTTATATGGTTTTAAATCAACTTTCAACCCATGATTTCCTTCCATATATCTAAGTGTATATGTTAAATGACCTAAAATATCAAATTTGCCCCATCTACATAGCTTGTATATTTCATCAAAATATCCTTGCATAAGTTCGGTTATAGAATATTTTGAATAATCAATAAAAGCAAAATCATCTTTGGATGGTAATTGATGAATAGAACAAATTACAAAATCAAGTCGTTCATCTGAAATTATTTCTTCTGAAAGTTTAAAATCAAAAGTAGCTTGTCCAAGTTCTATTCCACTTATCAAGTTCAATCTATTTTTATAATTATCTTTTAGATCAGTATTTTCGATCATAGATTTTTCAAAATCAATATTAAAATCATAAGTATCATATTCATTAGGCTCAGCGTTATAATATTCTATATTATAATATTTATTCACTTCACAATGTTCAGTTATAGCTAAAGCTTGTAAATTTAACTTAATAGCTTGTTCGCAGTTTTCTTGTACTGTGTCTTTTGCATCAGGTGAGTTATGTGTATGTGTATGACAATCAATCATTATATTACCTCTAATCGTTATAATAATGATTTTATTGTAACACATTTATATATTTTTTACTAGTCTTAAAATGTAAAAAAATAATTTTTTTACTTGAGTTTTTTATTTATATTTACTCATTATAGATTAATTCTTGAAATAAAAGGGACTGAACTGTTTTACATACAGAGTTCAATCCCTTTATTAATATTCTTTTTGTTTTAATTAATAATTTTTTCAAATACAGCAGTCAATGATATATCTTTTGAAAATTCAATTTCTATAGTTGGGTCTGTACTTTCACTTGCACCTTGCCATCCTATAAATTTATAGCCTGATTTAGGTGTAGCAGTTACTTTTACAGGATAGTCGATAAAATAATTTCCAACCCACTTATCTGAATTAAAAGTAGGTTTTATGGTATTAATTAAGACATCTCCACCATTTATATCATTCTTTTTTAATTCCACTTTTGCTGTTTTACCGCTTAAATTTAAGTGCTTTGTCATCATTGAAGGAACAAATGCCCCTCTATTTTGTAAAAATAACCTTACATATTCGACTTCTTGGTCAAAAAAATCAACTTCAGTTGGGCCATACCAAGTTTTTACCCAATCAGGACCAAATCTTTGATATTGTTCTTGCATTAAAGGTCTGTATAAAGACGCCATACTAGATAATTTTTTGTAAGCATTTTCATATTTGAAATTTTCATTTGCTAAATCCATGAAAGTAGTTACAAATTTTCTTTTGAATTCTTCATTTTTGATTAAATTTGTAAGCAAAACTATATGGTCATCTGCACCCCAAGATGTTGGTTCAAGTGCAGGTTTTAATGTATCGTGTGTATGAATACCTTTTTTGTAAAGTCCCATGGACATATCTGTATCAAACATCATCCATCTCCATTTTCCATCTTGATATGGATTGTTGGTGATGCTACGTGAACGCCATAATCGAAAATTGTTTGCATTATTCATCCAATCTTCATTTCCTACATAAATTTCTGAACAGTAAAAATCAATAAAACTATCTATGTCTATCATATTACAAAGCTTATTATAATTTTCTGTTTTAGAAATATCATTATTTCTTACCCAATATAGCATATCAAAATAAAGAGCTTCATCTCCAGGAATTCCTTCTTCTAATTCTGACATTTGCATCATAATTACGTCATCTTTAGGGATGCCATAATTATTTTTGACATAATCATCATTAAATTCTTCTCTTATATTGTATACACCCCAATATTCACCATCTAAAAATACAACTGTTGGTCGATATGACTGTGTGGCAAATGCTCTATCGTTTATAATATTTTGGATAAAAGAGTCTCTCATTTTTGTATATTCGCCATCATTTCCGCCATTGCGAAGAAGAAATCTTTTATATTCTTTTAAAGGTTGGGTTTTATCTCCTTCTTTTGTGTTTCCTGGAATAAGATCGTATTTTATTTCTTTAGTTCCATATTCTTCTCTTGAATAAAGTTTAAAACTTTTTTGCATAGAAGTGCGGGTAGCATTTCCGCTTATTCTTAATCCCATATTTTGATTGAAACCAAGAATTTTATTGTTTTCAAAAAATTCTATATGAACTGGTTTTTCCCATTCATCACCTTTTTGAGAATAGTTACCTGGAAACTCCCATTTTTCTTCTGCGTTTGGATTACCACCATTTTCAACCCATTCATCAAATACTTTACCTTGAACATAAATTCCTGTTTCATAATCAAATAGATTTTCTGGATCTGTTATTAAAGATATAACGGCAGTATTTTTATATTTATTTTTTATCTCAGAGCCAATAAAATAAGTAGAATTCATAATGTTGCTTTTGTTACCATATTTGTCTATTGCTACGGCTCGTATAACCTTACATTTAGTAACCTTATGTTCAACATTAATATCATATGGACTTGTTCCTTTTATTGAAGCATAAACATTTTCTTCATTTGAAGGATCTTTTATATTTATCTTTTCTTTATATTCATAAGATTTGTTATTGGGGCTACTTCCGTCTAAAGTATAGAAAATTCTAACTCCAGCATCATTAGAGTTTAATTCCAAATCAAAAGCTTCATCATAAAAACCACTTTTAACAGAAAAAGAAGGAGCCGTAATTAAATTTTTAGGTGCATTTAATAATTCGTTATTTAGAATAATTGTATCTAAAATATCTGAGTTTTTATCCTTATTAATGTCACTATTAATAAACTGTTCACTATTTAATTTTATTGTGCCTAACAAATTTTGTTTCATCATAATTACATCTGAAAATGTTAGTATATTATCAGCATTTAAATCCCCAATTAAAATTTCATTTGTAGTATCAGAAAATGAAGTGAAATTATTAACAGCAGATATAGAAAATAAAGCTAATAACACCGATAAGACTTTTGTTTTTTTCATATACACCATCCTTAATTTATTGTAATTTATTTTTAAATAAATACAAATTATTTTAATGATATTATACAACTTTATATTTAAATTGTCAATAAATATGTGCTAAATATAAAATTTATTAGTAAATTAATATAATACCATATATGATTTTTATTAAAAATAAAATATATGGTATTATTAATTAAAATGTTACTATAATATTATTTGGAAAATTTATTTTGACAAATTCTAAAAAATATTGTATAATGAATATAAAAATTTAGATATAATTACTATTGATGTATTTTACATTTTATAGATTTATTCTACAAACAATACAAAAATAATATAAGAAAGGTGAATTTTGTGAAAAAATTATTTGTGTTTTTATTGATGATATTTTCTTTCTTTTTAATTAATAAATCAAGTACTTTAGCCCTGTCAAATCATCAGGAATTAGATGTTAAAAACAACAAAGAATCATTTGAAAATTGGAATACTCCTGTGATTTCCGTGGAATTAAAAACTGGGAATATAATTTATGCAAATGAAAAGGCAATTAAATTTTATGGATATAAAAAAAATGAATTGATGAATAAAAATATAAATGATTTAGAAGTTAATTCGGGTCAAAACTTTTTGAATACGACACCTAAAGTAGAATATAAAAAATGCAATACTTTTATTTTTGACCATAAATTAAAAAATGGAGATATAAAACAAGTACAGATTTATACTTATCCAGTGATTAATCCAAAAGGTGAGGGTGTGATTTATTATGCTATTTATGATATAGCTGAAAAAATGGCATTAGAAAAAAGACTAAGTTTCAACAGAATACTTTTGGTTTCACTTTTAGCTTCCTTTATAGTTATATTGTTTGTTCTATATTTATATTTGATTAAGTCTAAGAAAAAAATAGAGTCAAATAACAAAAACTTACAAAGTCTTTTTGACAATATGCAGGAAGGGTTTGCTTTACATGAAATTATTTGTGATGAAAAAGGAAAGCCTATTGATTATACTTTTCTAGAGATAAATAAGAAGTTTCAACAAATTACGAATTTAAAAAAAGAGGATGTTATTGGTAGAAGGGTTAGAAGTGTTTTACCTAAAACAGAAGATTATTGGATTGAAAAATATGGTGAAGTTGCACTTAATTGTGGGCACACAAGTTTTATAGATTATTCTATTGAGTTGGATAAATATTTTTCTGTAAGTGTTTATAGTCATCAAAAAAATCAATTTGCAACAATATTTATAGATATTACTGAGCAAATTAAGTCAAGCTCAAAGTTAAAATCTGAAAGAAATTTATTAGAGACCACTATTCAATCATTAGGGGAAGGTGTTATATCTAGTGATAAAAAAGGGAAGATAGATATCATGAATTCTGTAGCAGAAATGTTAACTGGTTGGGAAAAGGGTGATGTACATAACAAATCTATTTATGAAATCTTAAACGTTTATAATGAATATAAAAATGTTAAAATAGAAGAAATATTAAATGGTGTTTTTTCATTTAATAATACCATTGTATCTGATAACGATACTTTTTTAAAACAGAGAAATGGAAAGGAATTACCTATAGATTTTATTGCCTCGCCGATAAAAGACCATAAAAACAAAAATAATGGATTGGTTTTTGTTTTTAGAGATTATACAGAAAAGAAACTCGAACAGGAAAAAATTCTCTATTTAAGTTATCATGACCAACTTACAGGGTTATATAATAGGCGTTTTTTTGAAGAGGAATTAAAAAGATTAGATACAGAAAGAAATCTACCATTTACAATAGCTATGGTAGATGTAAATGGTTTGAAACTTACAAATGATGCTTTTGGTCATATGATGGGAGATGAACTTTTAAAAAAAGTATCAAATATTATAAAAAATGAATGTCGTTCAGATGATATTATTGCAAGAATTGGTGGAGATGAATTTGTTATTTTGTTTCCCAAAACGGGAGAAAAAGAAACTCATAAAATAGTTGAAAGGATTTATAATGCTATTTCAAATGAAAAACTTGAAAATATTATTATTTCAGTTTCGATAGGTTGGGCAACAAAGTATACTCCTGATCAAATTATGAGCGATGTGTTTATAAAAGCTGAAGAATACATGTATAGAAAGAAATTAACAGAAACTCAAAGTATGAGAAATCAAACAATAATGGTTATTTTAAATACTTTAAACGAAAAAAACGAAAGAGAAAAAATTCATTCTGAAAAGGTAAGTTTAATAGCTAAAAAAATAGGTGAAGCAATGAACCTTGATTATGAAAGCATAAAGGAAATTGAAATTGCGGGACTTATGCATGATATTGGGAAAATCTCGGTTGATCAACGAATACTAAATAAGATAGGTATTTTAACAGAAACGGAATATAATGACATCAAAAAACATACAGAAATAGGTTATCAAATTTTAAAATCAGTAGATGAATATTCTTCGCTGGCTGAATACGTTTTATGTCATCATGAGCGTTGGGATGGAACAGGATATCCAAGAGGATTAAAGGGTCAAGACATACCTCTTATTTCAAGAATAATTACTTTGGCAGATGCTTATGAAGCAATGGTTTCCGAACGAAATTACAAAGTAAAAAAGACAAGAGAAGAAGCATTAATTGAGCTAGAAGAAAATTCTGACAAGCATTTTGATTATACCTTAGTTAAAATATTTAAAGAAAAGGTTTATCCTTCTTTAGAAATATAATTTTTTAAAGACTATACACAAATTTTATATAATAAGCTTGCAAACTATACAAGTATAGTATATAATATTTTTATAAGATTATTTTATATATTATATGAAAATTAAGAATTATTTTCATAGGAAAGAGGAAGTATGAAAAAGATAACAGATAATATTTATTTTATTGGAGTTGTAAATCCTAATTTAAGAATATTTGATATAATTATGGAAACTAAGTATGGAACTACATATAATTCTTTTTTAGTAAAGGGAGATAAAGTTGCACTAGTTGAAACAGCACATGACACATTTTCAGAAGCTTATTTGGAAAATATATTAGAAGTTACTTCAATAGAGTCCGTAGATTATATAATTATGAACCACACTGAACCTGATCACGCAGGAAGTATAAAAAAAATCTTAGAAATAAACCCAAATATAACTGTTGTTGCAACTGCTGCTGGAATTAAGAATATTAAAAATATAACTAATATTGAATTTAATTCTATGACAGTTAAAACAGGAGATAAACTTGATATAGGACAAGAGTTGGTGTTTGAATTTATTACTTCTCCAAATTTACACTGGCCTGATTCTATGTTTGCATATTTACCAAAAGAAAAAGCTGTATTTACATGTGATTTTTTAGGTGCACATTATGCAGAAACCTTAATTTTTGATGATAAGGTTACATATCCAGAAAAATATCAAGAAGCATTTTTAGGTTATTATACAGCTATTTTTAGTCCTTTTAAAAAATTTGTTATAGATGGATTAGATAGACTTGAAAAATTGGATTTTGAAGTAGTTTGCTGTAGTCATGGACCTGTTTTAAGAAAAACTATTAGACAAGCTATGCAATTGTATAGAAAATGGTCTACAATTGAGCCAGTAGAAAAAAACATTGCTATTTTTTATGTTTCTGCTTACGGTTATACAAAAATGATGGCTGAAAAATTTGAAAAAGAATTGAATTTGGCAGGTGTTCCAACAAAATCATATAACATTATTGAAACCGAAACACATGTCTTAATGGAAGCTATGGAAAAAGCATCTTCCATAATGTTAGGTTCACCAACTATTAACAAAGATGCACTTAAACCAGTTTGGGATTTAATTTCATCAATAGATGCGGTTTCTTTAAGGTGTAAATCTTGTTTTGTTTTTGGTTCATATGGATGGAGCGGTGAAGCTTGCAACATGCTTCAAAATAGAGTTAAAGATTTAGGTTTCAATGTTCCTATAGATTTCTTTAGAGTTGTATTTCAACCAAATGAACAAGATTGCTTAAAAATAAAAGAGATAGCAAATGATTTTGCAGCTTCAATTTAGTTAAAATCAAAAAGCTTGGATATTTTTGTATTCAGGCTTTTTCTTTTTAAAAATATATATAAAAACTTTTTAAATAAATATTGATTTTTTTCAAAAAAAATAGTACAATAGTATTATTGTTTGTAAATTTTAATATTGAAAGTTAAATTTACATATTAGAGATTAATTGTATAGAGTTAATTAATGTCTGTTTTTGTCATAATTCAGTTGCTAAAGGTAAAGTTTACGATTTTGTATGAGTTTCTACTCTACGGAGTTGACTGAGTTTTTCGATCGTCCTAGACCTTCTGTGAAACATCTCCGCTTTACACATATGGCTGAATAGCAACTTATTTTCAGACATTTATATAAAAATTATAGCTAATGATTTATTATAAATAAATCATTAGCTATGTCATGTATTAAGAAAGTGGAGGATTTATATGCCTATTAAATATGTTTTTGTAACGGGTGGAGTAGTTTCAGGGTTAGGAAAAGGAATAACAGCAGCATCCTTGGGTAGATTGTTAAAAGCGAGAGGATATAGAGTAACATTGCAAAAATTCGATCCTTACATAAATGTTGATCCTGGCACTATGAGTCCTTATCAACATGGAGAAGTTTTTGTTACGGATGATGGTGCTGAAACAGACTTAGACTTAGGCCACTATGAAAGATTTGTTGATGAAAATTTATCATACAATTCAAACGTTACAACAGGTAAAATTTATTGGACTGTTTTAAACAAAGAAAGAAGAGGAGATTATCTTGGCGGAACAGTTCAAGTAATACCTCATATAACAAATGAAATAAAGGAAAGAATATATAGAGTAGGTAAAGAAACATCTACTGATGTGGTAATCACTGAAATTGGCGGTACAGTTGGAGATATAGAAAGTACACCGTTTTTAGAAGCGATAAGACAAGTTGTTACAGAAGTAGGTCGTGAAAACGCTATATATATTCATGTAACTTTAGTACCTTTTATAGCTGGTTCAAACGAATTAAAATCTAAGCCTACACAGCATTCTGTAAAAGAACTTTTATCTTTAGGTATTCAACCAAATATTATTGTTTGTAGAAGTGAACAAGAAATACCAAAGGATATGGCTGAGAAAATTAGTTCTTTTTGTAATGTAAGAAAGTTAGATGTAATACAAAATTTAACTGCACCTTCTTTATATGAAGTTCCAATTATGCTTGAAAAAGAGGGTCTAGCAAATAGTGTATGTTATCATTTGGGTTTAAAAAATAATAAATTTGATCTTTCTGAATGGACAGATATGGTTTCAAAACAAAAAAGTGCAAATAAAAACGTTACTATAGGTTTAGTAGGAAAGTATGTGGCCTTACCAGACGCATACTTATCTGTTGTAGAAGCTTTATATCATGCAGGTATTGAAAATCTATCTACTGTAGAGATAAAATGGATAAACTCTGAAGAAATAAATAAAGATACAGTAGACTGCAAGCTTGCAGGTTGTGATGGGATAATTGTTCCTGGTGGTTTTGGGGATAGAGGAATAGAAGGAATGATAGAAGCTATTTCATATGCAAGAATAAATAAAGTGCCTATGTTTGGTATTTGTTTAGGTATGCAAATGGCGGTTGTAGAATTCGCAAGAAATGTTGCAGGATTAAAAGATGCAAACTCAACTGAATTTGCGGATGTGGAAAATCGTGTAATAGATATTATGGAAGATCAAAAGGATGTAACTCAAAAAGGTGGAACAATGAGACTTGGATTATATCCATGCAAATTAAAAGATGATTCAAAGAGTTTTGATATTTACAAAGAGAAATTAATTTACGAACGTCATCGTCATAGATGGGAATTTAATAATGATTTTAGATTGCAATTAACTCAAAAAGGTTTAATTCTAGCGGGATTATCACCAGACGAAAAACTTGTTGAAATCATTGAAATAAAAGACCATCCTTGGTTTGTAGGAGTACAATTCCATCCGGAATTTAAATCTCGTCCAAACAAACCACAAAAACTTTTTGTTGATTTTATAAAAGCATCAATTGAAAATAAAAAATAGTTAAATTAAAAAAAATAAAGTAAAGAAAAATAATTTTTCTTTACTTTATTTTTTTAATTTATATTGACTTTCAACTATGAAAATGATAAAATTAAATTGTATGTTGTTTAATTAAATTAAGTTTTGTTATGAAATTATTTGTTTTTTTAACATTATAATTAAAAATAATTTTTATTAAAAACTAATACAGTAAATTGAATTTTCGTATTAATGGGAGAGGATATAATTTTAAATTTATGAAACTTTAAAATGAAATTTATACATGATTTTGTATAAATTATTTATATGTGAAATTATAATTAAATTATTTGGAGGAAAAAATGAGTAAAAAAAATGGTACAAAAATCACGATACTAGGGGCAGGAAATGTTGGAGCAACTATTGCATATACTCTTGCAGTTGCTGGCACTTGTTCTGAAATTCTTTTAGTTGATATAAATAAAGAAAAGGCAAAAGGTGAAGCCATGGATATACGTCAAGGTATTCCATTTTGCCATACAGTTGACATTTACGATGGTGATTATGAAGATGCAAAAAATTCAGATATAGTAATTGTTACTTTAGGACTTGCAAGAAAACCTGGTCAAACTAGACTTGATCTTGCAAAAGCTAATGTAGATATTATAAACAGTGTAATGCCAGGTGTAGCTAATGTGGCACCAAATGCAATTTACATTGTCGTAAGTAATCCTGTTGATGTTTTAACTTATGCTATCCTTAAATGTACACAACTGAAACCACATCAGGTAATTGGTTCAGGTACAATGCTAGATACATCAAGACTTCGTTCTAGATTAGCTGATCATGTTAAACTTAGTCCTCAAAGTGTACATGCTTATGTATTTGGTGAACATGGCGACACATCAATGATTCCATGGTCTCTTATAAATATTGCTGGAATGGAAATGAAAGAATATTGTATTCATGTTTGTGAAAAGCATGATAACTGTGGAAAAGTGGAGATAGCTGATATTGAAGCAGATGTTCGTATAGCAGGTGCAGAAGTTATTAAGCGTAAAAATGCTACCTTTTATGCTATTGCACTTTCTGTAAATAAAATTTGTGATGTAATCCTTCGTGATGGACAAAACATTCTTACCGTTTCTACACTTGTAAATGGTCGTTACGAAATAGAAGATGTTTGTTTAAGCCTACCATGTGTAATTGGCGGAAGAGGGATAGAACGTTATCTAACACCTCCTCTTCTAGAAACAGAATTAGAGCAGCTAAAAGTAAGTGCAAATGCATTGAAAAAAGTTATTTTAGATTTAAATGTGTAAATAAAACAATTATGACTGTATTAGGATATCTTATTCCTTTTACAGTCATAATTATATACTTTAATTTTCTTTTGTTATTTTTGATACAAAAAAAGAAAAAATGATAGGTAATAAGGCGAAGGAACAAATAACTAAACTATTTGATATAATGGTATGTTTTAAAATTTCTGAAAGTTCTTTGAAAATAGTTAATTTTGAAATGGCTTTTTCTATAACTAATAAATAAATTGCCATTAATGCAAACAAAGTAATTATTATGTTTAAGCCATAAAGCTGTAGCATGAGTTTGTAATTAAAATTGTATTTGTTATAAATAAGCATCCACATAGATAAAGTTAATGTCATCAAAATAACATTAATATATATGAAGTATTTTGAAATAAAAAATTTGATTTTTTTTGAAAAACCTGAATCAACTAATGTTTCTTCTATACTTTCATTGTAGTTATTTATTATTTTAGAGGCAGCAAGCTTAAATTCCTCATAATCTTCAGGAACCAAATCAATTTCAGTGTTTTGTTTTATCAAATCCTCATTATTTCGTATAAACATTTCAATTTCTCCATAACTTAAACGAGGCATTATTTCTTTTCCTTGTATAAATTCGGTGTAGCTTTTTACTTTTGTTTCTAAAAAATCATTTATTCTTTTGTCTGAAAGAATATTTTGTACACCTTCTTGTGTAATTCTTTCGTCATATGTCTGTTCATAAATAAACTTATCTAGAGGTAAGGGCTGTTCTAACTCTTCACTTTTTACAATAGAATTGACTTCAAGTTTAGATATATCGATATTTTTTAAGGAATTACTTAAAACATTTTTTTCTAAAACGGATTTTAAAGATATAGAAGAGATCAAAGTTGTGGTAGAAAATATTAGAAAAATAGAGCATATTATATTGAATATATACATTTTCTTTTTATTAGATATTTTTATTTCAATAGCTTTTTTCATTTAAATTTCACTCCAAAAAATTATTTCGTAAAACAAAGTACTCCCACTTGAGTGGGAGTACTTTGCTATGATATAGGGATTATTGGGGATTTATATTTTACACTTGGGGAAAGTGTAAAATAACAAAACATAATAAAAATTTTTTTATTACATTATCAATTATACATTCTTTTTATGTTGAATGTGTGAATAAATTTTGATTTTTTTATGAACTTTTATAATATTTCATTTTTAAAAATTTTTATTTTAAACCAAAATGTAGAACCATTATCTATTTTGCTTTGTACTCCAAAAGGAAAGTTGTGTTTTTGAAGTATTGCTTTTACTATAGATAACCCCAATCCCGTACCCATAACTTCACGCTTAGTTTTCTCGCCTCTGTAATATTTGTCAAAAATAAGATGTAAATTTTCTTCTGATATTCCTCTACCCGTGTCGGTTATAGAAATGGTTACAAAATCCTCGTCATTTATTTGTTTAACATATACTTGCTTGTCATCACCAGTATAATTAATAGCATTGTTAATGAGATTGAAAATAACTTGTTCAATTTTACCTAAATCACATTTTACTAAAACATTCTCATCTGCTGAAAAATGGATATTGTATCCCATGGATTTAGATAATCCTTTGTATTTGTCTATAATATCTTTTAATATATCTGTTATATAAAATTCAGAAATATTTAATGGAACACTACCATTTTCTAGTTTAGATAAATCAAGCATATCATTAACTAAAAGTGCAAGCCTATCTGTTTCGTCAATAATTATATTTAAATGTCCAAGTCGTTTTTTGGGATTATCCCCAGATAAATCACGAATCATTTCTGCATATGCTTTTAACATAGTTAAAGGTGTTCTTAAATCGTGTGATACATTTGCTATTAAATCACGCTGAAGTTCATCTACTTTAGAAATTTCTGTTGAAGCATAATTAAGTGTACTTGCAAGTTTTTGAGTTTCGTCGAACTTTCCACCATCAAATTTCACTCTATATGAACCGGAAGCCAATTTATCAGCCGATTTTGTTATAGTGCAAATAGGCTTTACAATACTCTTTGACATAAAAAAAGATACAAGTAAACCTATGCATATTAAAATAATAGTTATATATATGAGTTGCTGTTTTAAAATATTTATAGTAGGAGTTATAGGAGAAATCATTGTTGAAATAAACATATAGCCAACAATTTCGTTGTCGCTATATATTTTACTTCCTATAGTTAAAATCTTACTATTTAATTGTGGTGAAAAATCAGTAAATATGATGCTATTTTCTGTGCTGAGATGAAGTTTTAGCCTATATGTATCGAATTTGAAACTATCTAATAAAATAGATGGATTTTTATTAAATTCATTAGTAGGTAGATAAATTTCATTTTTATAATCCCTAATTAAATAATCAAATTCGTTTCTATGAGAAGAAGAATCATACTTATTTAAAAATGTATCATCACTATCGACTTTGTTCATAACTTTATAATAATCAGAAAGCATTTCTTCAGATATTTTAATAATATTTTCTTTTTTTAAGGATTCATAAAAAGTTCCTAAAAATATTATTTGAAAAAACCAAAGTAAAAATAATACTATTAAGACAAATATGAAAAAATACTTCCATATATGATAATGTAAGCTTTTAGTTGGCTTCAAATTTATATCCCATTCCTCTCAAAGTTACAATGAATTTTCGGTATTCTCCTAAGCTGTTCCTTAGCATTTTTATATGTGTATCTACCGTTCTATCATCGCCAAAAAAATCATATCCCCAAACATTTTCAAGTAATTTATTTCTTGATAAAGCTAGATTATTATTTCTAACTAAATAAAAAAGTAAATCATACTCTTTTGGGGTCATATTTATTTTTTTCCCATTTACATAAACATCTCTTCCTGCAAGGTCTATTTCGAGACCTTCAAAAACTAAACGATCGTTGTTGTTTATTTGAATTTTTTTTGAGTTTCTGTTTATTGCAACCTTAATTCGAGCCATTAATTCTTTCGGTGAAAAAGGTTTAACAACATAATCTTCAATCCCAATTTCAAATCCAAAAAGTTTGTCATATTCTTCACCACGTGCAGATAACATAATTACTGGAATATTTTTGTGCTTCTTAATTTCCTTACACGCAGAATATCCATCTAACTTTGGCATCATAACATCCATAATTATCAAATCAAAATCGTTTTCCTTTACTATTTCTATTGCTTGCATTCCATTTTCAGCTTCTTCAACTTCATAATCTTCAAATTCTGCATATTCCCTTACAACTTTCCTTATATTAACCTCATCATCTACGATTAGTAATTTATACATAAAAAACCCTCCAAATAGTTGTTATTATTTTATTCGAATTTAATTAGTAAAGATAAATAAAAAAATTTAAAATATTTTATAGAAAATTATATTTATTTAAATCATATTTATATTTTACTTCAAAATTGTGAATAAATTGTGAAAATAAAAGTAAAGTTACTACATAACATAAAAAAATCAAAAATAAATAAAATACTAGTTTTGAAAAAATGTTGACTTTTGATAAAGTAATTTGTTATAATTTAATAATAAAAAGAATTTTTGATAAAAATAAAGAAGTTCTTTAGGAGAATGATTATGAAAATTAAATATGATATTATAATGGTTCAAATAATGCTTGCTTTATTTACTGTATTTATATTAAGGTTTTCTTTTTTATACAAAGAAAAAGCTTTTATTGCATTGACAATATATTCTGTAACTTTATTTGTTATAATACTTATTGTTAATATAAATAGAGCTGCTTTAAGGAAAAGAGAAGTACTATTAAATAAAAAAAGAATTAATATACTTTTAAATACAATAAACGCAAATGTTGTGGTTTGGAATTCAGATTATTCCAGTGTTATTATGAACAACAAATTAAAAAATTTATTAGGCGTTTCTAACGAAACAGGAGAGTTGAAAAGCGTTTTTGATAAATTATTCCCTATAGAGATATTTGGTGAAAAAAGAAACGAAGAACTTTTGAAAAACAGAGGACAAGAAGTTTGCATACAGCCTTCAGATGATAAATTGTTTTATACTATTTGGACAACCTCTGTTTTACTTGAAAGTAAAAAAAATAAATTTATTATGGCTATAGGTTTAGATATAACTGAGAACAAAAAAATACGACAGGAATTATTTGTTACTAATAAAAACTTAGAAAAATCAGAACAAAGATATAAGATTTCTACTGAGCTTTCAGAAATAGGTATATTACTTGATGAAGGTGAAAATTTATATTTTATATCTAACCAATTAAAAAAAATGTTAGGATTATCTTCAAACAATGTAACATCAGTTCAACTAAGTAGATTAGTTCATCCAAACGATAAGATTTTATTTGACAATTATTTAAAAAGTGCTAGTAAACATCAATATGGAATAGAGGATAAAATACATAGTTTAGAGCTAAGAATGTTATCTTCTGATAAAGAATATCATTGGTATCAGTATAGATATAAAAGTATGACTTTTGATAACAATAAAAATGTTTTTATTGGGGGAGCTTTTATAGATATAACTAAAGATAAAGAAAAGGATATGCTTATAGAAAGACTGGCATATATAGATGATGTTACTGAAATACCAAATAGAAATAGGCTTATGATTATGGGACAAGAAGTGTATGATTGTTGTAAGGAATTAGGGCTTTCTTATTGGGTAATAGTTTTAGATATCGATAGATTTCATATTGTAAATGATACTTGTGGTTATTCAAATGGAAATAAGATTTTAAGAGATTTTGCACATATTATGTATAAGTATCTTTCTTTTGGAGGGTTTGGTGCACGAATAGGTGGAGATAATTTTGCCTTAATCATAAAAGATTATGGTGATGATGATTTGCCTAGGAAAACTGTGGAAAAAATACAGTTAGATTTTAGTAAACTAGCTATTGATGTTTTTTCACAGCAATCTTTAGCTTGTTCAGCTGGATACTCAAAAATGCCAAATGATGGAGATAATTTTGCGGATATTTTAGATAATTCAGAGTTTGCACTTTCTTCTGGCGAAAAAAAGAGAGCATCAATAATAGGATATGACAAAAATGTACATGATACTATTATACATGGAAATACTGTTGAAAAAGCATTATCAAAAGCAATTGATAATAATGAGTTAGAACTTTTTTATCAACCAAAAGTCAATTTAAATACAGGACAGTTAATAGGGGTAGAGGCTTTGATAAGGTGGATTAAGCCAGATGGACAAATAATATTGCCTGGAAACTTTGTACCTTTAGCAGAAAATTCTCATTTAATAACTCGAATAGGCGATTATGTTATGCATGAAGCTTGTAGACAAAACAAAATATGGCAAAACTTAGGGTTGCCTAAAATGGTTGTGTCTATTAATTTGACATCTTCAGATTTTTATCAAAATGATATTAAACAAACAATACAAGATATTTTAGCTAGAACAAAGTTAGAACCTCAATGGTTAGAAATTGAATTAACTGAATCAACAGCAATGAAGGATATAAATTTTGCAGTTCAGCAAATGGATGCATTAAGAGCCATGGGTGTAAAATTGGCTATGGATGATTTTGGTACAGGATATTCATCCTTAAGCTATATACAAGTTATGCCTATTACTTTGTTGAAACTTGATAAATCTTTCATAACAAATTTAGATAATGATGAAATAGCACTTGAAATTGTTTCTGCAGTTATTAAGATTGCAAAATCAAAAAAAATCGAAACAATAGCAGAAGGAATTGAAACTCAAAATCAAGCAGATATACTAAAAAGAATAGGCTGTGATCATGCACAAGGCTATTTATTTGGTAAACCAATGAGGGCTTTAGAAATTATTGATTATGTAAAAAATACATGCAAAATCACTAAAAATTCTTAAAATGGAGGTATTGAAAATGAAAAGAAGAATAGGAATGCTTACAAGTGGTGGAGATTGCCCAGGGTTGAACGCAACTATAAGAGGAGTTGCAAAAGCGTGTTATCAAATGATGGGGGAAGAAAATGTTGAAATTGTAGGTATTTCCAATGGATATTATGGTTTGATTAATAATTTATCCAGAGAAATGAGTCCTAGTGATTTTTCTGGGATATTGACTCAGGGTGGGACTATACTTGGAACTAAAAGACAACCATATAAAATGATGACTATTATTGGTGAAGATAATGTTGATAAAGTTAAAAGTATGAAAGAAACATACAATAATTTGAAATTGGATTGCCTGTTAACTTTGGGGGGAAATGGTACTCATAAAACAGCAAATTTGCTTTCAAAAGAGGGATTAAACATAATTGGATTACCAAAGACCATAGATAATGATATTTTTGGAACTGATGTAACTTTTGGTTTTCATACAGCTGTTGGTATAGCAACAGAAGCTTTAGATAGATTACATACTACAGCAGCAAGTCACTCTAGAATAATGTTGTGTGAAATAATGGGGAATAAGGCAGGATGGCTAGCTTTAAATGCTGGTGTTGCCGGTGGAGCCGATATTATCTTAATTCCTGAACTACCTTTTGATATTAACAAAGTTGTTGGTGCTATCAATAAAAGAATAGATTCAGGTAAAAACTTTTCTATAATTGCTGTTGCAGAGGGTGCAATGGATGTTGAAGAAGCAGAAATGAAAAAGAAAGAACGTGCAAAGAAAAGACTAGAAGCAGGAGAAATAACAGCAACAAATAGAATTGCTAAGCAAATTCAGGAACTTACAGGTATAGATAGCAGGGTATGTGTTCCAGGACATATGTTAAGAGGAGGAAGTCCTTGTGCGTATGATAGAATATTAGCAACAAAGTTTGGCGTATATGCGGCCACCTTAATTATGGAAGAAAATTATGGAAGAACGGTTGCAAAAGTAAATGATAAAATAACATCAAATAAGCTTTCAGATATTGCAGGTTTAACAAAGTTAGTGGAAGAAAATTCACAAATGGTAGTTACTGCTAAAAATCTCGGAATAGCTTTTGGTGATAAATAAAGGAGTAATAATATGAAATATAATGCTGTAGGAACTAGAGAAAATGTTAAAATTATAGATACAAGTAAATCACAAGGCATTCAAATAGATATAATGGAGTATCAAAAATTATTGGGTGCTACTAGTTATGATCAGGCAATGCAACTTGAATTTATGGAGAAACAAGGTGTTAGGACTAGACAAGTAGTAGTTTATTTGGAAAACAATTCAGTTAAAACTGAAGCGGGGGCTTTGTGTTATATGCAAGGAAATCTTGAGATGGTTTCAGGAGTAACAGCAGGTAATTTTATAGGCAGAGCTTTGACAGGAAAAGTTACTGGTGAAAGTATGGCACAGCCTGAATATAAAGGTACAGGTATGATTGTATTAGAACCTACACAGGATCACTATATGGTTTTAGAATTACAAAAAGGAGAAGAAATTATTGTTGATAAAGGTATGTTTAATTGTGCTCAAGGCAGCGTAGAGATTAAAGCAGTAGCACAAAAAAATATTTCTTCAGCACTTCTAGGTGGAGAGGGTATTTTCCAAATGTCAATAAAAGGGCCAGGATTAGTTGTTTTAGAATGTGGTGTACCAATGTGTGAAATAGACATTATTGAATTAGAAAATGATACTTTAAAAGTTGATGGAAACTTTGCTGTTTTGAGAACAGCAAATATAGATTTTACAGTTGAAAAATCCGCTAAATCTTTATTAGGCTCTGCAATGAGTGGTGAGGGGTTAGTAAATGTTTATAGGGGAACAGGTCAGGTTTGGTTAGCTCCTACATTAAAAATATACAGACAACTTAGTTCAACATATTTTTCTCTGTATTCAAACATGGCTACTGCAATTCAAACTAGAAGATAAAATAAAAAACATGAACAGTTTTAATTGTTCATGTTTTTTATTTTAATCTATAACAAGAATATATTTATAATATAATTTCTTAAAAGGTTTTATATTATTATATATTTTGGAAATATAATTTTTGTATATTTTAAAAATTATATTGTATTCATCAATGTCTGATATATGGTTGCTATATTCAGCTTTGAGCATAATTTCAGTTGACTGAATAAAATCATTTTTGTTGAAGTTGGTGGATGTTTGTTCTACATAAACAGCAAATTCTAGTGGGGTCATATTATTATTTATTATTTCATCCATAATCAATAATTTTAAAATATAATTATATACATTTATTATGTTTCTGTTTTTGTTTTCAGAATTAAAAGAAATACGTCGTCTACGTTTAATTATGTAGTATCTCAAATATATAATTAAGGTTATGGAAAGTAAAATTAAAAATAAAACAAAAAGTGTTTTTAAAAAAGGCGAGCTCATTTTTTGAGCTTTATTAATTTTATCAGATGATTTTGAATTTTCATCATGTATTACAGGTTTTTCTGATATAGAGGTTTCTAAAACAGTTACTATTTCGCTTGATGGCACAGTTGTAACATTTGTATTAGTTTGTTGTTCAGTTACGATGCTTGTAACTGTTGTTGTGGAAGTAGCTATAGGTGTTGTTGTCGTTTCAGTACTGGTATTTTCAGTTGGGATTTCATTGTTTTCATAACCAGGAGTAAATTCAAAAGGAATCCATCCCAAATTTTCAACATATATTTCCGCCCAAGCATGTGAACGACTGTCTTTTATAGGTATTTCATAAGAGTTATTTTTAAAGTTATTATCTGAAAAATCGTCTGGAGTTATAACATATCCCTCCACATATCTTGCAGGAATGTTTGCAATTCTACATAGAACAACTGCAGCAGAGGCAAAATGTGAACAATATCCTTTCTTATTTTTTGTTAAAAAATAAGAAACAAAGTCATCTCCAATTGGTGTTTTACCAGGTGATAAGGAATATGTTGCAGTTGATCTTAGAGTGTTTAAAATTTCGTCTATAGTTTCATAATTTAGACCTTTGTTTATTAAATTTGCGTATTTTTCTTTTAGTAAGCTCATATCTTCGCTTTCAGGTAATTGAGTGTAAAAAAGTTTTACAAAATTAGTGTAGTTATCATTGTTAATTTTAGTATTTAAATTATTATAATATGTCCATAAATTTTCTTTGTAATCTAAAGGATAAAAACTTAATGAATACTTTTTAGTGTTGTTGAAATTCAATGTACTGTCATATATAGGTTCTGTATCATTAACAATAGTTCCATATGGATAATAAATATATCCATTTCTGTTTTTTGGAGAATTTATAGCTATATTAACAGGTTTTAAAAGTAAGTTTGATTTTGCAAAATATGCATTATATTCTTGAGGGTATAAACCTAATTCATTAAACTCTTTAAATATAAATTCATTTTCGTTATATATTTCATCAGAAATTGCATCCCAGCTATCACCAGTATATACTGAACCACAGAAACCTTTTAAATAAATATACTGATTTAAATTTTCACTTATATTTACAGTCATATCAATGTTGTTTTTATATTTTAACTCATTAAATTTGCCTAATTTTGCACTATCCTGAGATGGTTTAGCCAATTCACTCAATGAATCAAGAGCCTTTTCTACTGAAAAGTCTGAAACAGTAGTTTTAAAGTCGTTTCTTATTTCATTTATTTTTTCTGGTTTTTTGTAATTAAAAAGAGATAAAGCTAAAAAGGAAATAATAAGTATAGTTAATGAAAAAGCAAAGACTATAATTCCTATGTACTCAGTAACTTTAAGTTTGATATTTGAAACGGCATAAAAGTTATTATCTATTCTTATAAAATTTGCATCATATTTTTCATCCGGTATATTATATTTACCTGATGAAATTTGCATTGCAAAAATAGATATCCAAAAAGAAATCAAAATAAAAAAAGGAATATAACCAGGGACAATTCCAAAATAAAGACCTATTTCTACTAGGGGAAATGTTACCGCAAAAACAATTGCTAAATTTGGCTTTACTATAGTTCCATAACATACCCCCAGTATTATTATAAATGAAATGAAAATAAAGAAAACAGTAATGCAATCTTCCTGTAAATATTCATCAGATACTTTGTAATAAAGAGAATATGGGGAAATTATTTTAGTTTCTCTAGCTATAATATTTATACAGTGTTTAATTCCTTCAATAAATAAATTAATATTTTTATAAAGTAAGTATGAATACGCAATAATAATGGGTATAAAAATCAATTTGAATTTTGATGGTAAAACAAGAATAACAGATATAGAAATATAAAATAAAAACGAATAAAAAGACACTAAAAAAGAATCATATTTAAAATCAAATAATGATAAAAAACTATAATTCGAACCAATTACTCCCATGAAAGATATTATAAATAGTAGGAGAAGTTTATTGATTTTATAGCTTTTTTTTGCCGATAAAGAAATGTCATCTTTAATAATAATGCCATTTGTATTTTTAAAATCTTTTGTTGAATTTTGCATAAAAACCTCGAGTCTATAATTAAATAGTAAGTGTATGTAAACTTTGATTGATTTTATTTGGAAGAACAGGGATTATATTTATGCGGTCTATGTTGGAAAAATAATCAGGTAAGTTTTTTTCTTCTGATATGTACAAATATGTTTTTTTACTTTCATTATGAATAGTTGAAAAATTATGTAATATTTCTTTTGAAGTTGTTGAAGAAATATATATTATATGAGAATAGTTGGTTACTTCTTCTAAAAGTTGAAATTGGTTTAAAGTGTTTGAGAAAATTGGTGATGATGTTGTTTTGAAAAGTTTACCTAAAAAAATTGCAAAATCATCGTTTGAAAAAATATCTTCTTTTAAAAATGAATTTATCTTATAGTTAAACCAACCAATATGATGAGCAATATCATTTTCTGTCAAAAACTGAGAAACAGACATTAGAGTTTCAATAGATAAATCCATAAGGTTATAGTTATTATTATAGTTATTTTCAAAAATTAGAATTACTGAACTATGTATAGGAAAACTATAATCTTTTACTATGAGATTATCTTGTTTAATACTTAGCTTCCAATGAATGCGGTTTATTTTATCACCTGCAACGTAATCTCTAAGATTAAATATTTCTGAACAATCATCACCACTTTTGGTTTTAGAAAAAATATTGCTGTCAGATAAAAAATTGGTGTTAGTGTCTATGTGAGGGTCTATGTGATAAATAGTAGGTAGTATAGTTATTTCTTTTGACTTATTGATTTTGATTTTTTTTGAAAATAATTTTAAATAGTCATATAATATAATTGATTTTAATTCAAATAACAAGTTTCCACAATAACTAGATTTAATTATAAAATTTAAAGAATTAGATGTATGAGATTGTATAGGTATAGTAGACGTGAGTAAAGAGGCTTCGTTAGTCAGTAAGTTTTTGTATTCAATTGTTATAAGTGAATTAGAAATTGGAAAGTTGGAATAGTTTTTAATATTTATTTTTAGTTCAATATCGGAATCTTTTTGGGCAGCTACCTTATCAAAATTTATTTCAAAATCAATATTACGTGAAATTATAGTAAGGTAAACATACATAACCAAAGGCAAAGCGATTGCCAGAATAAGGATTAAAAAAGACAGGATATCGGTATACAATACATAAAAAACTAATAATAAAACAAATAGAAAAAAATAAGAAATTTTATTTATAAACATTTTTTAATTCCTTTAACTTATTTTGAAGAAGAATTTTTAAATATATCTAAAATTTCGTTATTATTCAGCCATATGTATAAGGCACAGATGTTTTACCGAAGGTCCGGGGCGACCGGAAAGCCCGTTCGACTCTGCAAGAGTCGAACCCCTTGCAAACCCGTAAACTTTACCTTTAGAGGTTGAATAGTAACAAAATTTCTTCTAAATATAATTAAGTAAATGATTTTATGATGCAAAGGAAGAAATAATTTTAGTATTTAAGATTTCTTCTAAAACGTCATGTACAGAGACATTATTTATTTTTGCATTTGAATTTAATAAAATACGATGTTCAAAAACATCATAGATAATAAAAGCAATGTCATCTGGTATTACATAGTCTCTATTTTTAAGTAGTGCAGTTGCTTTAATAATTGAAGTTAATGCAAGAGCACCACGAGTACTAACGCCTAGTTTAACTAGTGGATGCTTCCTTGTTGCATTTACTATGTTTGCAATATAATTGTAAATTTTATCGTCCACATATACTGCCTCAGATAAATTTTGAAAATATGTGATATCTTCAGAGTCCAAGCATTTTTCAACTAAATCCAGTGGATTACAACAATGTTTTGATTTCATAATATTTATTTCATTTTGAATACTTGGGTATCCCATAGATAGTTTTATCATAAATCTATCTAGTTGAGATTCTGGAAGCATTTGAGTACCTATGGACCCTATAGGATTTTGTGTTGCCAAAACAATAAAAGGTTTGGGTAATTCTCTAGTAATTCCGTCAACTGTTACCTTACCCTCTTCCATAATTTCGAGAAGTGATGATTGTGTTTTACTAGAAGTTCTATTGATTTCATCAGCTAAAAACAAATTACACATTGCAACACCAGGTTTATAATCAAAAGTACCAGTATCTTTATTATAAATACTAAATCCAGTTATGTCTGTAGGTAAAACATCCGGGGTAAATTGCATACGATTTTGCTTTAAATCCATTGCCTTTGAAAAAGCCAATGCTAAAGTTGTTTTACCTACTCCAGGAATATCCTCTAATAGAATATGTCCTCTAGCTAAAATAGCTAATATAACTTTTATAATTATTTCATCCTTACCAATTACAGATTTTTTTACTTCATTTATTACATTTTTAATTTGCTTTAACGCATTTATTGTATCGTTCAAAAAGACACATCCTTTATTTTAATAAAATAACATACTAAATTAATTATGCCATAGGTTTATTTAAAAATAATTTAATGGCAATATAAAGTTCATACTTGATAATTATATCATTTTTTTTAATATAATTCAATTGTTTTGTAAAGGATTTTTGTTGAAAAATAATTTTATTTATGGTATACTTTGCTTATTATAAAAATATGAAAAGGGTGTAGGCTTTGAAAATACTGTTATGTGCTATAAATGCAAAATATATTCATACAAATATTGCAATAAGACAAATAAAAAAATACTGTGAAATGAAAAATGACAATAATGATTATAAAAAAATTGAATTTACTATAAATAATTATATTCCAGATATATTAGCTGATATATATAAGCTAAATCCAGATATAGTTGGTTTTTCATGTTATATATGGAATATGGAAATGGTAAAAAAATTATGTAGCTCATTAAAAAAAATATTACCAAAAGTTAAAATTATTCTTGGCGGACCAGAAGTAAGTTATAACACAGAAGAAGTTTTAATTAATACAAAATGCGATTATGTGGTATCAGGTGAAGGAGAGAAGGTATTCTACAATTTAATACAAAAGTTATCCACAAATCTAGATGTTTCAGAAGTTTTAGGTTTAACCTATAAGGAACATCAAGGTGAAATTAAAAAAAATAAATCAGAATATCCACTGGAACTTAGTGAATTATCATTTCCATATGATGATTTTGAAGAAATAAAACATAAAATATGTTATTATGAGGCTTCAAGAGGATGCCCATTTAATTGTAAATACTGTTTGTCTTCTATAGAAAAGGGTGTTCGTTTTTTACCTATAGAGAAAGTGAAAAAAGAGTTAGGTGTTTTTTTGGAACAAAAAGTTAATCAAGTGAAATTTGTTGATAGAACTTTTAATTGCAACGAAGGTTATGCAATAGAAATTATTAGATTTTTAACAGAAAATGACAATAAAATTACAAATTTTCATTTTGAAGTGGCAGCAGATTTGATTACAGATAAATTTTTAAGTGAATTATCTTATGCTAGAAAGGGATTATTTCAACTAGAAATAGGAGTTCAAACTACAAACCGAGAAACTTTAGAAGTCATATCTAGAAAAAGTGATTTTTCTCACTTGTCAAGAGTTGTGAATAAAATATTGGATTTAAAGACAATACACATTCATCTTGATTTGATTGCTGGATTGCCACTTGAAAATATAGAAAGTTTTTCTAAGTCATTTGATGATGTATATAATTTAAAACCACATCAGCTTCAATTAGGTTTTTTGAAAGTATTGAAAGGTAGTCAAATGGAAAAATTAATACAAAAGTATTTGATAGAGTACAATGATTTTCCACCTTATGAAATATTATCAACAAGTGTATTGAGCTACAAAGACGTATTAACGCTACGTGGAGTAGAAGATATGGTTGAAAATTTTTATAACACAAATAGATTTGTTAACTCAATTAAATATTTGAGTGGTTTTTTCAATAGTGGTTACAATTTATTTTCTAGTATGGCAAGTTATAAAGAAGAATATTATCAATCATCTTTAGTACATAATAAAAATACAGCATATGAATTTTTGCTTAATTTTGCGAAAAATAATGCTCAAATTGATATAGATATATTTATATGGATATTGAAATATGATTATTTATTACATGAAAAACCTAAAGGAAATCCAGAATGGACGAACTTATGTAGAAATTTATTTGACAAAGATGAATCTTACTATTTGTCAAATAAAACCAATATAATAGATGATGTTATTTTAAAAAATAGATTAAATAATTTTGAAAAAAAAGAATATATTAAAAATATACATATTGAAAAATTGGCAATTAATCCGATTAATTATATTAATGAAGAAATAATAGTTATTTTTGATTATAATCAAAGAGATATATATGAAAATTCAGAAGTTTTTATATTTCAAGATATAGATAAATTTAATTATTTATAAAATGGGGAGATGCCATGAGAAATATTTTGATTGTAGATGATGTTTCCATAAATAGAAAAATTATTAGAAAAATATTAGAAAAAAATATTGATGATATAGTTTTTTTTGAAGCTGAGGATGGCATAGAAGCTTTAGAATTTATAAAAAATGATAATATAAGTGTAATTATTTTAGATATTATTATGCCTAGAAAAGATGGCCTAGAAGTATTGAAAGAAATAAAAAAAGATGAATTATATAAGAGTATTCCTGTTATTATGTTAAGTACTATGGATGAAATAAATACTGTTAAAGAAGCACTTTCACTTGGGGCATTAGATTATTTTACAAAACCATTAACTCAAGAACAGTTAAAAATAACACTTACTTTAAAAGTAAAAAATGCTTTGGAACTTTATGAGAAAGAAAAGGAAATAAAAAAATTATATAATCAAATAAAAAGTGATTTAATGGTTGCACAGCAACTGCAACGTTCTATGGTCGTAACTGATGCAGTTTATGAAAATGTTATTATAAAAGGAAAATATATTCCATGTCAAGAGATTGGCGGAGATATTTTTTGTAGTAAAAAGGTAAATAATAGAGTATTTTTTTTAATGGCTGATGCTTCTGGACATGGGATTTCAGCCGCAATGATTTCGTCAATGATTAGTTCTATTTTTTACGCTAAAATAGATTCTTGTGAGTTACCCTCGGATTTACTTACAAATATAAACAAATCTTTAGTGGATGTTTTTAACGGTTCAAATTTAGATTGTGTATCTGCTTTTGCTGGATGTATAGAAAACAATAAGTTATTATACTCCAATGCAGGGCATCCATATCCAGTATTTTTTGATAAAGCTAATAGAAAAATAGAATGTTTAGAGTTAGATGGTTTTTTATTGGGTTTTTTAGAATCATCTATTTATGAAACTAAGGAAGTAGAAATAAATAAGGATGATATGTTGATTTTATATACTGATGGACTTTTTGATAAGGGAGTAAACGATGGATATTCACATTGGCATTTTGTTTTGGAATATTGTAAAAATTCAATAAGTTTTGAAGGAATAGATTTATCTAACGCTTTAGAAGAGTTAGTTTTTTTCTTTAAAAATAAAGATGATTTAGATTTTATAGATGATGTTGAAGTTATGTTCGTTAAAAAAATAAATTAGACTTTAGAGGTGAATATATGGAGTATAATACAGTGATAAATTCTAAATTTGAAGATGTTGATTTTCAAGTAGAAAAGATAAAAGAACTTATAAAAACAAATGAAAGAAAGCCGTCAGAATTATTTATATGTATCATAGATTTTGTTGTAAGAGAATTACTTAACAATGCTATTGAACATGGAAATAAGTTTGATAAAGAGAAAAAAATAAAATTTACTCTAGATTTAGAATATGATAAATTAGAATTAATTGTAATTGATGAAGGTGATGGATTTGTATTAGATGAAATATTAGAAAAACAAAAAACTGATGATGTTTTAAAGACTAGAAATAGAGGTCTTTTAACTATAAAAGATATAGGTTTCAACATAGTTGTAGAAAAATCAAAGGTAAAAGCAAATATTATTTTAGGGGAAAAATATTTTAAATAAGATAGTGAGGGTAAAATTATGAATATGAGATTTGAGAATAACATTTTTTATTGTGAAGTACAAGAAAATCTAACAGCAATAAATATAAAAACAATGATGGATAAAGTAAAAGCAGTTATAGAAGCTAGTGCGGATGACTTTGAAACAATGAAAATAGATTTATCAAAAGCACAGAGCATAGACTCTTTGGGCATTACTTTTTTAATCAGTACATATAAGAGTTTAGTGACTAAAAACAAAAAAATGATACTATATAAAGTTCCTGATTCTATAAGGCAGTTATTTAAAATAATGAAATTAGATGAAGCATTTCAAATAGAAGATTAAAAATAGAAAGAAGTGGGGTTTATGAATATAAAAATAAGAGACAATGTTTTTTATTGTGAATTAAATGATAATATAGCGATAGCAAATGTAAAACCTATGATGCAAGAATTTAAAAATCAAATTGAAAGAAATGGTGATAGATTTAACGTAGTTAAAATAGATTTATCAAAAGCACAGAGCATAGATTCTTTAAGCATAACTTTTTTAATATCTGTTTATAAAAATTTATTAGCTAACAACAAAAAAATGATATTATATCGAGTGCCAGAGCCAATGATGCAATTATTTAAGATAATGAAACTAGATGAAGCGTTTGAAATAGAAAATTAAAATTAATATGTTACTATTCAGCCATACGTATAGGGTAGAAATGTTTTACCGAAGGTCCAGGGCGACCGGAAAGCCTGGTCGACTCGGCAGAGTCGAAACCCCTGTAAAATCGTAAGCGTTACCTTTAGAGGCTGAATAGTAACATATTTATAGGGTAGAGATGTTTTACCGAAGGTCCAGGGCGACTGGAAAGCCCGGTCAATGTCGTCAACTTAAGCAAAATGCAAAAATAAAATTCAAACAAAGTTAAATTAATTTTCACATTTATCCTAAAAAACGGCACAACAAATAAACCCACTAGAGTGAGTGGTTTTTGGAATTATTAGGTTCTTGATTTTATACGCACGATTTCCTTTGAGAATGATGCTTTTTCCTTGGGTGTTTATTCTTTCGCTCA
>Ga0209373_10000844_pt1 | contig 42013 bp, 57 predicted proteins | sample Higcelweek5metaG_FD_187173 | JGI IMG/M metagenome (GOLD analysis project Ga0209373, IMG submission 187173) | Freshwater pond sediment microbial communities from the University of Edinburgh, under environmental carbon perturbations - High... | ecosystem: Environmental > Aquatic > Freshwater >... | reverse complement strand
TGCCAGCGGCCACACTGGTAACAGTACCGCTTCCACCTGTTGTGGCCGATATTACACCATCGGTAATTGTGATGCTTGTACCGTCGACTTTCACACAACCCAAAACGGTTGTTGTTGCTGTTGGAAGCGTTAGCGCGTGGGTGTGAGTGCCTGCACTTACCGAGTTGGTTGTGGCATTCGTAATTGTTGATGGAGTGCCCATTGTAACGGTTCCAGTGCCGGTAATGGTTGTGAAGGTCATTCCGTTGCCAGCGGCAACACTGGTAACAGTACCGCTTCCACCACCACCACCAATAACTATTTCATTAATTTTATAGGCTAAAATTTCCCACGCCGATCCGGTGTAATGAAGAATGTCGTTTTTTTCCGATACTAAATCATAAATAGTACCATCTTCAGCAGCAAGATAGCAATCATCGGCGCTGGGAGTTGCTGGCGTTTCATCGTCGGTTGCAGCAAAGCCAATGAGGTTATATGTTGTATAATACGACCTCATGATGAGATTTGCAAGCTCTATCGAATTCTGGTCGATTTGACCAGATATGGTTGCGAAATTCGCGCCGCTGTGAAATACTTTATTCATAATTATTTAATTAACCCATTCAACAGTCATATCTTCAAAAATCATCGTACTGGCATATAATGGCAAATCGCTTCGAAACGAAAGGTGATGAAATACAGAACCGTTTGCCGGCCCGTTCATACACTCCGCACTTTCGTATCGACCCGATCGATTCCACAAGGCATCAATCAACTCGTTGAACTTTGATGCTGTTAGTTTCGAAGGATCTTCGAACAACTGCTTTAGCCGATGTCGGGAATTGATTGACATTAATACTTGTCTACGTGTGCTATTTCAAACTCAAACTCAATTGCTTTCAGGTCTTCGGAGGTGGTATCGATACTGAAAGTACCTGGTTTGATTATTACCGGTAGCAATGCGAAATCGGTAACTGAATTAATTATATAGCGATCGGTTTTCCACCATACATACGGTGAGCTGAGGAAATCGAGAAGTGCGCGGCGTTGCTCAAGCGACATGAAACCTGTGTTGCATTTAAACCGCCTGGCAATTGTTTTCCGGTCTGAGATTTTTGTTGCTTCCTTCGATGTTGGTGATACCGGCAGGCGGCGGGTGTAGGTTTCTCCAGAGGTTTCAGGATCTTCTGAAAATTCGCCAGTACAATGCAACAGATCGACACCTCCAGAATTGTTCACATAATAGAATTCATTTATCGTTTCGTAATATACTGTATCGTTGTTTATCACAAAAACATTACCAATTCCTCCAGATGTTTTCCTGATAGAAATTACATGTTTTACAATTGTAGTTTCATTATGAGTTTCTGGTATGTCTGTCCAACAAGCAATGTTTGTATTGATTTCATACAGTTTTGTCGATGACCACGTTTGTATGAATGTTTCTTGCATTGTACTTCCATCGGCATACGTTGCTGTAACTACTATAGTATATTGAGTAGAAGCGTTTGGGATGAACCATAATTTCAACCATGCTGTTAGTGGTAATTTTTGATCACCTGGTTGCCGTGTTAAAAAATGTGGATTTGTGATGTATTCCGAAAAAAACGTTTTTCCATTTTCTTCTAAAATGCAGTATTCAGCGGTCGATAACCCGCCTTTGAGAACTGTGATAGTTGTTGAAGCAATTACGGCTCCAGCATCGTCGAAATCGGTTTCAAAACGGCTGCCGTTTGTGTCGATGTAGGTTTCGCCTATTTCAATTGTGAAGTTTGCGGCTAGCTGGTCGTGCTCATACACTTTTGCAGCTGCAGCGGTGAATACCTTCGAGAAATCGTAATTGAAATCGGCATCGAGCAGGGCATGAATGTCGAGTGTTGCCCCTCCGGAGTTAACCGGTACTGACTCGGTCCACGGTCCATAAGGATTCGCACCATCGGTGCTAATGATGTGGAATAGCATGAAATGGTTTGTTTTGCCTGTGGTGGTGGTTGTGGCCACTACGTTTATGGGGTTGCCGCTTAATTGTACTGCGCCCCCGGGAAGTGATACGGTGAAACTCATAGCTTGCTTTTCATTTTCGGGAAAGGTAGTGCAGGAGAAGAAGAGGAGAAAGGACAAACAAAAGCCTATCCCTAACCCTTTCCCAAGGAAAGGGAATAAGCGGTGCAGGATTGAAATCAGGTTTTTCATATTATGAAAATTGTGAGGTTTTGATTGAGTCCTGATAATCTGATTCAGATTTGAATATCTCGCGAGTATTGATGTTCGATTTTACCCCATCCTTATCGAGTTTTTCTAAAAAATTAAAAACACCCTTCATGATCGCTTTGGTTTCGGAATCGTAGCTGCCGGAATAGTCAGAGCCGGATTCAGCTGATGAGGATCCAGAAGAGGAAGCAAACCCACCTGAAGATTTCCCTTTGCCGGGTAGCAAACCTTTTGATGCCATTGCCGCGGGAAGGTTGATACTGGCCGCTGTGCCGTTTTTCTGGGCAAAATCGATGATATCAAGGACCGGCCGGACGGTAGGGTTATTGACCGATTCCTGGGCGTTGATGAATTCTCCTTTGTGATAGATTCCATCAGGATCGTACTTTCCGCCTGGATTGGCGAAACCACCTGCTGCTTTGCCATTTCCAATATTCTTTTTAACCTGGCCCTCTAGAGCTGAAATACCAGCGTACATTAAACCCGATACAACAGCGAATTTGGCCATACCCGCAATTCCCCATGTAGCGGCTGATTCACCGGATGCAAGGGAAAGCCCAAGTATTTGAGCAGCCCAAACTGGAACCATATTCTTTAATATCTGGAGAGACATTAATATTAATGTATTTCCAAATGTTTGATATTGATCTGTTGAACCATCGATTGCAGATGTGATATAATCAGTCATGACATTTCCAATCATTTGAATTGTATCGGCTTGCTGTTTTTGTTTAGTGGTTAACTTATCGAGGGCAGACGTAGCATCAGATTGTTTTTTTGCCGCCACACCCATTAACTTAGATGACTCAAGTAATATTTCATTAGTTTTTTGAGTTGCATCTTGATTTTGAAGCATCGCGGGAGCAGCCTCTTTTAATGCTGCTGTGTATTCATTCTGTTTGTCAATTATTTGTGATTGAAGTTCAATTTTCTTCAATTCATCGGGTTCCATCTGATCTTTTAACCGAAGATAAGCCAACTCTGAAGCCAACATCCGGGCTTTGAATTCTTTATCAAGGTCTTCTTTATCGGAATAATACTTTTTAAGGTTAAGTATCTCATTGGCATGGGCAGTTTCAAGGGCTTCGAGAGCTTTCTTATTAGCAGCCTCGTAATCAGTAACTGGTTTTGGTTTTGTTGGATCGGCCGGGTTAGTTGGCTCGGTTGAAGCAATTACAGTGCTGGTAATGGTTTTATTTTTATTCTTATCGACAATTCCCTGGAGCGCTTTGATGGCATCTTTGTTTTCGACGATTGCCTTATTGGCCCTTTTAGCAGCTCCGGCTTCAGACTCCCACCACTTTGTTTTTTTAGTCTGAATATCAATTTCTTTGTTCGCGTTCGCTGTGCGCAAATCGTCTATTTTCGCTTGAGCTGCCTTTATCAATGCCTGTTTCTCGAGATTGGCTATATAGGCTTCACCGGCTTTGGTGAGATCTTCGGTAGTGCTCTTTTCTATTGACAGGTTTCCAAAGTATTCGGGAGATATTTTGTTGAGTTCTGCCAAAGCGGCCTTCCGTTCATCAAGGCTTTTCTTTTCGTCTTTAGCAACAGCCAGCAATTCCTCGGTTTTTACTTTTTGCTCTACAATATCACGCTTTGCCTGTTCAGTGACATCGTTTACAGCTTTTTGAGCTACTGTTTGCGCGTTCATGTGTTTGACCAGCAAAACAGTGCCTGCAACGAGGAGCATAATAAGCGCAATAACAGCACCAATTGGATTAGCTTTTAAGGTATTGTTCCACAATTTTGTAACAATTTCAGCAATCGTTATTTTACCTGTAGCAACTGCAACGGCTGTTCCCCATGCTTTTTGCGCTGCAGAGGAAGCTTTTGTCCAAATTGCATTAAGCTTTAATTCTCTGTTACTGAGAATCAATTCAGTATTGTTTAATTTTTTCTTAATTGTATTTACTTGCAATGCGATAGTGTACGCGGCAATAGCCCCGGCAATTAGGAGAATTTCAGTGCCATGTTCTTTAAATAATTTAATGAGCGCTGACAATCCTTTTATGAAGTAAGTAACCCCGTTAGTGCTTACTAACATAGCCGGAGAAAGGTTTTCACCAAGCTCACGCGTCATCAAAGCCATTTCTTTTCTCGACTTATCGAGTTTAGCCTGAGTTGTTTCGTTTTTAATGTTGAACTCGTTGGTGAGGGATGTTCCTTTTTCAAACTCCTGTGATGAAAGAGCTTGTTGCTCCCTCAGTGTTTGCGTGTTGTTCGACAAAACTCCCAAAACAGAAATAGAACGCTTTCCCTCCAGTCCAAGGCCGTCGAGCTTGTTTGCCATTTCTGATAAGCCGCCATTGTTGCCTTTTAGCCCTTCGAGAAATTTCAAAAAAGCTTCGTTCGAATCGGTTTTGAGCAACGTATTGAAATCTTTGATCGATATACCTGCAATTTCGGCATACTGACCGGGAGACTTGAACATATCTACCAAAACTGCCGAAATAGTTGTACTTGAGATTTCGCTTGTTTGTCCAAACTGGTCGAGGGTGGCGCCCAACCCCATTATCTGATCAATTGACACATTCGCGGCAGGGGCAACACCTGCCATACGTTTGGTAAATTCGACAATATAGCCTTCATTGGCTGTACTGGCAGCTCCTAAGCTGTTGATTGCCGATCCAACTTTAAGCATCGATTCCTCCATGCCGTAATTTTCCTTTAGGTGGAAAATGTCGGTTAGTTTTCCAATGTCATTAATTGACTCTTCAATATTCCCTCCCAAATCCTCTGTAAGTGCTACTGCAATTTTATCGGCTGCTTTTACAAAACCTTCAACATCTTCCTGTGCCGAAATACCTAATTTACCGGCAACTTTTGCTAACCCCAAAAGATCTTCCTGCGCTGTGCGTGTATCAACCTGCTGTAATGCTTGATCAAGTTCAATTACTTGATCTTTTGCAAGCCCCGTAGTTTTTTGTACATCGGCAACATCATCGGTAAATTCAGCATAAGCACCTGACGCTTTTTTAAAGCCCATAACGGCGCCCGCCAGCGAAGCCGCCCCAGCTGTGATGATGCCGAAATATTTATTGAAGCCATCACCAACCCGTGAGATCCACGATTGCTGAACCTTCATTTCGTTGTTAACCCCTGCCAATTCAGCCTTGAGTAATTTTGCCTGAGTTTTCAATGCGCCGTAGCCAGGATCCTGACGGCCCATGCGTTTCATTTCGGCATTTGTTTTATTGAGCGCTTTGTTCAGATCGTTGATGGAGGCGCCGGATAGGTTGTCGAGCACTTTTTGAACGTCGAAGGTTTCTTTCTTCAATGTGTTCATTGAAGAATTGACCCCTTTGAGTTCTTTCTCAAGCTTTTTCATTGTCACATGATCTCCAGCCTGACCAGCTTCTACAATTGCTTGCTTTAGCTGGTTTGCTTTTGTTTTGAGCATGTCGATAACCCCTTCGGCCTGTTTGCCATCGAGAAATACTTGAGCGGTTGCGCGTTCGTTTGCCATTGCTGTAAGATTTTCAGCAATGTAAGAAGGTGATGGGGTGGGGAAAAGGACACGCCGTCGCCTACGGCTATGGCGTGCAGGCACAAAAAAGCCCCGGTGGAGTGCCAGGGCTTAGGTTTATGAAATTATATTACTTCTTTCGCTTAAAGGTCATGATTGTTGCTGTTGATTCTGCTGATTTTGGAAGGAAGCAAAGAAATTCCCAATCATACTTATACATATAATTCATTAATAACGTGATGTTTGCAAATTTTTCTTTTTTGTCATTGCTGTCGATAAATGACCAAGGCAAATTGTTGTTGAAAATTACAGTATGATTTGAAACTAAACCTCCTGTAACAAAAATAACATTGATATATTGACTTGAATCTAATTTCAAATCAATAATATCACCTTTTTCCGACTGTATTCGTTGGGAAAAACAAAAAGTTGGCAACAAAAGAAACAGGAATAATAATTTTTTCATAGTGGTTTATTTAATTGGTTTAGGGAGCAATTTAGAAAAAAATTAGGAAAGGTCTACTAAGCTTTTGCAATTTCAATGCTTTCAACAATTGCCATGATAGCTGCTTTGCTGTATTTTTCCGCCAAAATCTCACCAAGCCTTTTTACCTGTCCAAAGAAAACCGTATTGTACCAGGGCTTAGGAGTACGGCCACTTTGAGCAACTTCAGCAACGGTAACCCCACGACCTACACCCATATCGATGAATTTGCCGTAGTATTCGAATGCGAAGATGATGCGATCTACATTGCCATTTGCCTGTGTAATAATTTCTGAAGTAAAACTGCGAAGCAATTGTCCGGTATTGTTGATCCCAAGCCTTACGATCTCAAGCTCCCAGCGCTCAATAACATACTTAGCCCACGCTTCAACGGTTTGGGTTTGCTCCATTATGGTCCGGGATTTGGTTCGGGTTCAGGATCGACCATGTTAAAGTTTTCGTCGCGCATAAGGTAGCTAAACGAATAGCCATGCAAGCCATCGGCAATGGGGCCAATTTGGGAATAGTCGATCCGGGAGAAGTCTATTCCATAAAAGGGATCGCCAAAATTAACAGCCAACGGTTTCATTTTCGAAAATAGCTTGAGTGCAGCCTTTCTGCATATCAACAGTTTTTCTTTTCGGCTTGAGCTACTGCCGGCTGTTGGACGATCGAGAATGAAGAATGAGAAATACTTGCTGTCGAGATTTCTTCCCTCTAAAGAAAAGAAGCCATTGCCATCATCTTCAACAACAATTAAAGGTAGCTGAAGCGATCTGAGTTTCTCCTGGAGAATTTCTTCAAGCTCTCCAATACCTGAAGCCCGGTGAATCTGTTTGATTTCCGGGACATTTGTCAAGATTTTCTGTATTTCAGTGTATTGATCGTACATTATTGAATTGTTACATGATTAATTATCCAAATAAATGTTCTCACAACTAGTATAATAACACTAATAAGTCCTAATAAACCAAGAAATAAGCCCGCAAATACGTGCCATTCTTTTAGATCGCCTAGCGGTTTAAATCCATCCATTATTCCTGTGATTTTTTGGCAAAAAGGTTCAATTGATAAAGAGCCTCATGAACGTGTGTCTTCAAGATGATTTCGTTTTTGGTGATGTCGCCCTGGTTTAGGTTCGACAATAGGTTGAGAATTGACTCATCGGGAGGCATTGTGGCTCCGGATCCACCACCTTCGAAAATGTAAGGATATTTGTTCATGATCCATTTCTTTACTCCAGTATACCAGAGATAAGTAGCAAAAAGCCGGTTCATTTGTGTAAACCTGAAACGACTGGACCGCCCCGCAACTTTTGAAGAATCGAATGATTCTTTTGCTTTATGATAAAAAACAGCCGTAAGCTGTCTCAGGTATTTACGTTGACGGGTTGAAGCATAAGCGCCATAAAGGTTATCGGCAAACAAATATTGCTCAAGGGTGCAATTGTATAGCCGGTAATCGGAAGCCTGGTAACGTCCAATCTTTGGAAGGCAGTGAAACAGGGTGATATCTTGCTCAAGCCACTCGAATTTTTTTACCATCGATGCGAAAATGTTGGCTGAAATGGTGAAGGGCCGCTTCCAGTTCATTTGAAAGATGTACGATTTGAAGTTGTGGCCGTCATCGGTCATTATAAGGGTGTAACCCTTTTTCACACGTAAACCGTTAAGCCTGAGAAAAACCTTTGTGGTGAAGGATTTCTCATAGTTAGGACGTAAAGCAATACTGGCAACTATCAGCAGTTGTTTGGGTGTGAGCTTATCCCAAGCCTCGACCGATTTCAACATTATTTTTATCATAACGGGGTTCTGAAGATTGATCCTGAATTTTCGGTTGTTGTTTGAGCCTGAATTGTGGCATAGAGAGCGCTTGTTTTGAAAGTAGGGTAGTTATCGGGAGTTGTAGTGATGACTTTGCGAACGCGCATAAGGTAAGAGGTAGCTGATTTTTCTTCACCAATGGTGAAAAGTGCAAATGCAAACTTGAGATGAGGGAGAATTGATTTGTTGTCATCGGTGAGATCTTCATCGCGGATTTGTTCAATTATTTCATCGTTTAGTTCCTGGCTGATGACCGGGCAAATACGGAAATTAATAGCCTCCAGCATCCGGGGTTTTGCTTTGATGAAATCTAACCGGTTGCCAGTAAATGCTGCATAACCACGAAATTCGCGCAGTGTTTCGATGTAGGTATCAGAAAGCAGCGTGTAGGCAGGTGAACCCTTCCAGTCCTCATGATAAGTGTCGGTTTCTTCGAGGTAGTCAATCAATTCCTCAATTGCATCGCTGAGTTTCTGTTGGGTACCGGCAATGAGTGCTTTTACCCTTTCCGGTGATGCCGGAGCAATCTTATCGGTGCGTGTAACTCCGAAACCGCTCTCAGTTTGAATAAGGTCCAGGAATGGAATACAAGCGATGTACCCTTTTGCAGAAACAACAGCCTCAGCCCGCAATACCAGGGCTGAATGATCGGCAGGAGTTTCACCACCACCCTCAGGAGCTTCAGGAGGTGTTGAAGTGAGATCCTTGATTACTTCGTATAGGTCTGATCCGAGCAGTTCACGCTTGATATAGTTATTGGCATCGGCCATATAGGTCGAGTATTTGTCAAACTCACCCGATACGATTGTCGGGATGTGACTTTTTAAGGTGTTTATGTTATTTACCAGCATTTTCTTCTTTTTGAGCAGTTTGAATTACAGGTTGTTTGCCTGATTTATTATCATCAAGCGTTGTGAACTCGAAATCAGGTATTTTGAAAACGATGTCGTTACCCCAGTTGTTGAAACGCCTGATCAGGTGAAGAACGCTTAGGATCTGATCGCGATACACAGCCATCAAACCTACTTTCATCATGAAACGCTCACGGGCATCCGAGCCTGACAACGAGCCTGAATCTTTCGGAGGGTTGCCGATCAGCGGTTGATGCACCTGCATAGCATACGAAACGATTGAAGCGGCTTCTTGTGAATCGGCTATAAATTCACCACCTTTCATTGAGTTAGGCACTTCAATAATTTCGATGAATTTTTCTTCAACAGAGCCATTTGCAGAGGGCACCATTTTTTTCAGCGCAGTAATTCCCTTGCCTGCATTTTCTTCACCAGTCAGGAAGTTTTGAAAGTTGGTATTTTCCTGCAATTTTCTGGTAGCTACAGCCTCTTTGTCATTGATATCTATATTTTCATTTTCAAAAAGTTGTTCCCAATATTTTTCTGTCAAATAGATGATGTAACGAACTCCCAATTGATTTTTCATCAATGCCTTTTTAAAGTTCGGAACCATCATTAAATAATCGTACCAACCACTTAGGAAAATTGACCACCAATAAGCACGCTGATAATATGACCGACCAGGAGTAGAGAAGGAAACAGGCACAATGAAGCGATAAGGTACATCCCCTCTTTTTTCAATTCGCTGCTGCAGGTCATGTAATGGGTTATAACGGTCAAGAACATCTGTTTCTGTGATGTCATCTTCAGTAGGTGAATTATCCCACTTTCCACAATAGAAGTGTTTCATTATCCGACCTGTATTCTTATCCATACTTTGCCAGCGACTGAATGCCGCCTCTTTTGCTCGTAAGGAAACAATTTTAGAGTAGTCTTTCGAAAGGATGATTTCGGGGTATACATTGAAAAAGGTATGCATATCAGTGAATGACTCAAGGGCAAACAGATTGATGTTGTTGTCTAATAGAAAGTCGTATATCTCACCTTCCTCAATTTCCTCATAAGTAGCATCCTTACCTTTGCCAATTTTCCTGAATGCTTTGATACCCTGACCATAAGCCGCCATGATGTTGAATTGCAAGTTAGAGCCAACTACCTCACACTTCTCTACCTTAGCAATTACCTGCTGTGGCATATCGTTGTTGACTCCATTTGGAACTATCTTCTTATACTTACCTACATCAATCGTACTATCAGGCTCATTGAATGCCTCAATAGATGGTGTCTGAATGATGATTGCCTTAGCCTCAGGTAAGTAAGTTGTATTGTTTACTGTTAATATATCCATTAGATTGAGACCTCCTGCCCGTTGTACTTAGTTATAGCTTTACGTGTAAGCGTTCTTATTTCTCCACTATCACAGAACTTTACATTCATTGTAGTTCCTTCAGAGTGCCAACTTGTGCAAATACACCGTTCACCAATCAATACTGATCCGTCTTTTTCAATATATTCAAAAGAGAATTCGCCTTTCTCTACAAGCTTATGTAAGTCAGATGAATGTACCATATTCTTTTTTGATCGAATGTAGTAAGGTAATTGAGGCAGGAAAAGGACAGAGAATAGGAATGCTATCGCATAAGATCACTATAACGAAGCCCCTTGTTTTGTTTGAAAATGGCAATTGCCATATCAATATGGAATGCTATCGCATGAGATCACCATAACGACGACTGCCGAAATTTTGGCAACCGTCAGGCATATTTCGAGAAAAACAAAATAGGCAATTGCCAAACTGGGACAGGGCGGGGCGGGGTCTTATTAGACAGAAGGGGAGAAAAAGCCCCTTAACCCCCAAAAAAAATAATGAAAATCAGATTATTATAAAAAAATTCATGCGAGGGATGCGATATTTTGAACGATCCCTACATAAGATGAATTTTTAGTCAAAAAATATTTTTCTGTTCAATGTTGATTTTGATGTTACTATACACATAGTTTATTTATGTTAATATACAGTAAGTCAGTTATTTGAGTTTGTTTTTTGTTTGGATATTTAGTAATTTAGTGTAACGATTTAAGGGGGTGACCGCCTCCAAAATTGAAGTTTAACTGTAAAATTCAAAACAAATGAGTAAAGAAAATTCAAAAGCACCGTTAACGGTTGCGAAAGGGGTAAACAATGCCCAGGCTGAAACAGCCAAAGAAATAACTACACCCGAAGTTCCAAAATCATTGGAAGAACTCCAAAAAGAAAACGAGGAACTAAAGCAGAAACTTTCTGTAATTCCTTCAGACCTAGAGAATAAAATTCAGTATTTCAATAGAAAGAAAGATTTGATTAGAAAACTTGCAGTAATTCAGGACAATAAAGAAAGTATTTTCAAACACCTTGACAACATTGCACAATTAGCAGCCGCAAACGATTTCTCTAATGAACGTTATTTCATTGTTATTACCGATAAAGAAAACTATAGGGACAATGAAGTTTTCAAAATTGCTAATCCGGTGATTGTTGGTGAAGTTCTTTCCTTTATTTTGGGTAGGATTGAAACAAAAGAGGAAGCAATTAAAAGAGAAATTGAAGCTTAAAACAATTAAAGCGGAGGTGACCGCCTCCGCTTTCTTAAAAACTTTTAGAATGTTTAACCCTAAAAATTCAAAACAATGGATAAAAATACAAAAAATACAAGAAAAGAGCAATACTTAACCAACCGTAAAGGATTGATCGCTATTTCTCAAACATTGCGATTACTTGTAAAAGAGGGCGCTATTGACAGCGTTAACGAAGGTTTAAAAGATATGTATATGGAACAACACCCCGACATTGAGGAGTTTAAAACCTTTGGACAATGGAAGCAGGAAGGCGCAACCGTGCGAAAAGGTGAAAAGGCTTTTATTATTTGGGGACAACCCCGACAAGGTGAACAAGTACCAGAAGGAAGCAACGAACCCGAAGAATACAAGTACTGGCCTATCTGTTACCTGTTTGCAAATACTCAGGTAATTACAGCCGATCAGATGAAAGAACACCGTGAAAAGGTAAACAGACCAGAGAGCGCAGCCATACCCGCCCGGGAACTGGCAACGATTGATGATTATATGTAAAATATTGAAGTTTGCAAACTTGATGGCTTAGTTTTCTTTCCCTTTTCTTTGAGAATGTGCCGATAATCTGAAAGAACATAGGGGGTTTGATGTTGGACCTTACCAACCGCAAAGGGGAGGCCTTGTGCCTGGCCCCGGCGCTTGGATAAGGAATTCGCGCTTCAGTACCGTACCGGTTCTGTTTTTATTCTAAAAATATCTATACGATAGATCAGCGCTCATACAATTTCATTTGATTTGAAACATAAATTCCTCTCCCTTAAAAAACTACACGAAAATTTACTTATTCAAAACTCGCTCGAAAATACTGTGTGTTTTATAACACATCAAATTTGATTTATTATTTTCATTTGCCTATTGTTTTACATCAAATATGATGTTATCTTTACACCATGTTAATAAATTAAAACTGGTCGAGCCAACCAGGATAAACAACCGGGCAAAACAAAATGAAAAATTTAGTTCTCAATTACTTCAATCAAACAGCTTTAGTAAGCAATGCAGAAGAAGCTGTTAATTTCGTAAACAGTTTAAAATTCCGTGGAAATTCTTATCCGTTAGTTTGCAATGATTATTGCAAGAATTTTTTCAATAATTATTTTAATGGTACTGTTGAAATAAAATCAGAGCTTGCAACTACTAACTGTTCGACTACCAGGATCAACGTCTATTCAGCAATGGCTAAAACATTAGAAGCGCATAACATTATTGTGGCTGAAAACAAAGTAAAAGCAGAATTCGAAAAACAACAAAAAGCAGAAAAAGCAGAAAAAGCAGCTTTAGCCGATATGTATCACCAAGAAAAAGGTTGGTATGTAGTGACCTTAGATGTTTTGGTTTCAAAAATAAAAGGCAATGATGGAGTTAAAACATATTCATTCAAAATATTAGCTGATAGCAAAATGCAAGCCTATGAATCAACTATTTCTAAAATTATGAATGAAGGTGTAACTGACAAAAATGTAAGCTTCGTATATGAAGTCAAAGATAGCTGGCGCAGTGCTTTGATTGAATTTGTTGGCACATGGACCGATGAATCAACCTTTGAATATGGTGAAGAAAAATAACAACAAACCGCCCCGGCTAACCACCGGGGCTAACATTTTCAATATGAACATACCAGAAAAATTTAAGAACTATTTTGTGGGAGAAAATAAGATGTTTTTTCCTGATGAAGAATTCATTTTTAAAATGAATTACCCGCGCGTATTTGTTCGCTACTCTCTCGATGATGGCTACTTTGCCGATTTTGATGAGTTCTTTGCGAACATTGCTGAAGTGCAGTACATCGATGGCGAGCGGCCTTCAGAGAAGGAACACATTGCCATAATTACAGACATTTGGAACTTTCTGGCACTAGATGAACGGATGCTTGAAAACGACATGGCAGATATTGACATAGAAGAATGGGAGGAAGATGATGATTAACGAAATTGAATTGCGCGAAAACCGCCGACGTATTGGCCAGCGAATTGAACAACTACGGAAGCAAAAGAACCTGACAGCTGATCAACTTGGAGCTTTATCCGAGTTAAATCAGCAAAACGTTTCTCGTATCGAAAAGGGCCGGTATAGTACCGGAATAGATATTTATTACAAGATTTCGAAAGCCTTAGAGGTAGAATTGAAAGAACTTTTTTAACCCCGGCGGCAACCGGAAGTATTAACATTAATAAAATGAAAATGAATGTATTCGAAGCGAAGCAATTGGCTGTAAAGTGTTACGGCGATTGCAAAACAAAACCGGATGGACCGGTGTACATTGCAGCTACCAACAACGATGCTGTGATAGTGAACAAAGATTTCAGTGAGGAAGGGTGTTACCTGTTCAAGCTGGAGACTATTGATGGTGAAGTTCAGTGTGAACTAGCTTAAATAATGAAGGTCTCCACAGGGCGGCAACCCATAAACGTGGAGACCTCATTAACATTAATTAAAATGTGAACGAAAAATAATTAATAAATTTGAATCATGGAAACTTATTTTGAAGATCAAAAAGAATTATTGAAAACACTTGAAGATTATGTTAGTGAAGCCGTTATAATGATTAGTGACATTTTAACTAAAAATTTTGGCAAGGTTGATTTTTATTTGACGGATTATAATACTATCAGATTTGTGCTTTTAGATGTTGAGTGGGGTAAAGATATGAGATACTCAAGAGATGTTTATATCAAAGCAATTTTTAAGGCGCATTTTAACAATAAGGTAAAAGAGTTAGCTCTACATATTGCTGGAATCATAAAAATGAATATTGAATTTAAAGATAGACTGTAACTTATTTAAAGCTACTACCTCCAACCGCTGAACTAATTAATAATTATTAAAATTGAATTATGGAAACCATTAATGGCAATCAAAATTACACCCCAGAAGAAATTGATAAACATCATATTAATTTTGAATATGGCTTCAAAATGGGTGATTTGTATATAGAATCGGTAAAGCAATTATTATTACAAAAAGAAAATTTGATCATGGACGCGCTTAGAGCTCATCTAAAACGAGAGCCTACAATAAATGATGCAAAGCAAACTTTTTTAGTGAGGCATGTAGACGATAATCCATACATTAATGGATTATACTATAATGAAACTTTACTTGGATACCTTGAAGAACCTGTTTTATCTGATTTCTCTTTTGGGATAACATTAAAATATACTTTTACACCAGTTATTTGAAACTACTACCCCCAACCGCTGAACTTACCCCACTGTGAGGATACAAAATCATTCCAATTACTAACGTATCGAAGGCGTCGGTTCCATCGGTACGATGTTCCAGGCGGCTCTCTTCATTTTCTTCTTTCTTCTCATCAGTCTTATCCTTTTCCCAACCACGACGGCCAATGCGAACACCGGCATGTTGCAAACCAAGTATTAACGCTTCATTATTGGGTTCGTTAATCATTGGCATCTTATATTTCTGACCTTTGAAAGCCTGATCGATCATGGTGTATTTTTCATGCTGCCTGAGTTGCTGGCCCATGTAAACAGCATGTACGCGCCATCCGTTTTTCCCAAACTGTTCTTTTATAACCGTTGCAAAATCTTCCTCATTCACAGCGTAGTTGCTTCCAAGTGCTGTATTGTCGTAGTAAAAAACAACTTCCCTGGTTTGATGGTATTGGTAGTAGTCACAGAAGTCATCGACCAGCTCCCGGAGCTTTCGTTGATACTTTACGTAGAACGATTTGATGACCTTTATTTTCGTTCCATCGGCCTGACCGGCTACCAACCAGTTTATATTGCTATTGTAGTCGAATGCAACGCATATAGGCTTCTTTGGATCAAGATCGCCATCCTGCCGGCATTTAGCTTTCCTCGCCTTGTCAACGTCATATTCAAGGCTTTTGAGGTAGGTATTATCGAAAGCCTTGTACAGATGGTCATCAGTCAGCGATGGGTAGAAGCCATCCTTCAACTTCCCAGGGCGCATGCAAAGTATGGAGGTGAGGAATACCAGCGGAGGAAGATCGCGCTTCATTTGAGCTATGTACTTTTTGCCCAGCATCTCAAGATTTTCGAGCGTTGATACTTCGCGGTAATAAACTGCAATGCTGCGCAATTTGGCTATTTCTAGCCTGCAATTACGCAGCTCTCTTTTAGTGTATTTTGTTTCAGGAAGCTTTCGTAAACGGTCTATTTCGCGAACCAGATCGTGAATTGCGTCAATTACTTTCCGGTCCATCTTTTCACGGAAGTTCAGCAGCCAGCTTCCTTTTTTGCTGGTTGGCATATCCGAGATGAAAAGCATTGAATTTAACCAGGGGCAATTTTTCCACGGGCCTTTATACCCGCCATTGGCCGGGAAGGTTTCATCCTTCAGCTTTTCAAAATCGAGGAATTTGGCTTCATCGGCAAAGATGGCCTGCAGGGTTAACGAGTTGGATGATCCGGGAATGTCCTGAGAGATCAAGTACCAAACAGTTCCGTTGTACCAGGAAACAACATGATCGTACTTAATCGGCTCCCTGACCATCTTATCGCGCCAGCTTTTGGGAGGAACAATGCCAACGGTATAGTGAACGTTCCGGTAATAGCCCATAGATTCGAGGGCCTTGAATGTACCTGGAAGCGTACGGGTGAGGATCTGCTGAAAACTGGCGCCAATTATACCAATGGCACAGCCGGGCATGGCTTGAGTAATGCGAAGTAACCAGGGAGCGGCAATGCCATGCGTTTTACCCAACCGGCGACCGCCTAAAAAAACGGTGGTGTGAGCTGCTGTGGCCATTACCTCCAGCTGAGGGTTATTGAAGTATATCTTTTTCTTTTCAGTCATTGTCGGTTACTTCCTGGTAGTCGATATCTTCAATTTCGATATCATCAGCGTATTTTTTAAGGAGCTTCTGAATTTCTTCCTTTCTGTTTTCCATCGGTTTGATTCCGAGTACTGAAATATCTGTTGTTGCTTCCCAGTCGACCGGGATCACCTTATCAAATGGAAGTTCCTCTAGATCTTCTTTGTCGAGACGATTGTATTTACCGAGTTTATCAAGTGCCATGATCGCTTCACGTTGCTTACCTTCAGCATCGGCATCAAAGTATTGCTTTTTTAAGCCTTCAATAACCATATAGCGTACCCATTCCTTATTGGCATTTCGGACATTGCCCAGGAGAATGCGAATGTTTGCCAGATCACGGTAAGCTTGAGAGTCGGAGATCCGGTAATTATTAATGAGGTAATCGCGCAGTTCTGTATCACGAATCAGTGGATTGTCAAGGCTCTGAACGAATGCATCTCTATATCTGGTAAGCTGTTTTTGTTCAGCTTCAGTAAGTTCAGTTTCCTTCGCATTGTTAAACATCACGTTTCGAAACCTATCTATTGGATGCTCTCTACTCATTGCTGGATTGTTTTTCGTACAGTTGTTTCATGGTCTGCTCAGCCTGGGGGCTTCCTTTTTCGGCGAATAGTTTGGTTTGCCGCCTTAGTTTTACTTGAGTTGTTAGTTTTCCGCGGAAATAGTACCTGGCTGCATCGCTGTTTTTGTTACGGATCTCCCGACGCAGATCACCCTCGCGAACATCGATAAGCAACGCAATTTCATCGATGCTGCAGAACAACGAAGCGTATTCTTCAATCTGTGTAAGTTGGTCATTGGTCAGCTCCATAGCGCAAACTTTCAGCTTTCATAATTTCGTATTGTTGCAGGAAATCGGCAATCAACCCTTTTTCACGTATAAATACCTGAAGTTCGAACCGGTGGTTATTGGTTGCATTGTTGCTCATCACGGCCAGCATCTGCTTTTCTCCACGGCAGTAAATAAATTTTGAATGGTTGCTGGTTAAGTACAGGGCATCGACGTTTTCTGAAATATAGATGGTGTTCGACGGGCTCCGATCGGCAACCGTTAGGTCGAGAAACACTTCAAGGGAAGAGATCCTCTCCCGGTTGCGGATGATCCGCCTCACATAAGCTTCATTCATGGCAAAAGAGCCGATAATCAATTTATCAGCTCTTTTACATTCATCCAGGATAAAATCAAAAACGTCGTGACTCTGTATATCCTGTGAAAGCTTAACAGCTATATCGTTATTCCACGATAATTCCACAGGATTTGAGTTTTGCAATTGTCTTTTCATCGACAGCCTGGCTGGCAGCAATAATTGACTCATAGCGTGCCTTCAATTCAGCTTTCATTTTATCGAGTTTTTTACCCGTTAAATTTTCAAGCTTTGGAAGATTTTTAGAAAGGTAGGACCGGGCGTTTGTAATTGCCTTTACCGGATCAGATTCTTTTTTCTCTTTTTTATCATCTGCAGATCCTTTCGGCACTTCAATCGTTGCATCGAACTGTTTCCAGTTTTCGCGAATTTGATCATCAAATTCAACCACTTTTGATCGGAAACCGGCACGTTCCTCATCGGTAGTGGCCAGCTTCATTTTTTCATGCCAGCTGCGCATTTCCTTATACATATCGCGGTTGGAATCGTACCAAGCTTTTTGCTGATCGCTAAGTGACTCATAGTCTACTTTCCCATCGTGCCAAACCAGAACTTTTTCCTGTTTGTTTAAGATTTTATCAATAGGAGCTAACTCTGAAGCAATTGCAGCTTTCTTTTCAATTACCGGTGCAACTACTTTTTTTACCTGGCCAATCGGCAAAACAGGACGTTCGATTATCAATCCCCGTTCGAGTATCTTGGTCAATTCATACTCCAGTTTACTTTGCATTGTTGCACCCTTACGGGCCAGCTGCATAGCTAACGCGCGGTTGTGAGAGAAGCGAACGAAAAGCAAGTAGCCCTCGTTGAAATCTCTGCCGGAAGCAAACCAATCATTGATTTCCTTCTGATATTCTGTTGTTTTTGTTGTATCATTCATACACTTTGAATTAAAAACCCCAGCCCGATCCCGATAGTCATCGCGGACGAGCCGGGGTTTATTATTTAAGTTTTTAAAGTTACTTATCCTGCAGTTGGTGTAAATACACCGGTAGCACAGTCGAGCGTACCATCGCTTAAAACGATGTCACCAGTATAACCTGGTAGCGGAGTGAACGATGGGCATTCGACTTCGAATGTTAATCCTTTAGCGCTTCCGGGTTCAGCTCCAGAGTTACCTGTTACTTTACTTTCGGTATCATAATCGGCATCACCAATAATAAGGTAACGTTTTTCGCTCTGATGTGGTAATTTAACACAGTAGATGAGGCTTGAATTCAATGCCTGTTTTGCATGGCTTTTGGCCGCATTGCTAATGTCAGGAAAAGAAAATTTCCCTTTGTTGATCACCATCTTGCATTCTTTTTCGCCAACCGGCTCGAATGTGACATCACCTTTACCCTGGGTAGAGTGGAGACGGAACCAAGTTTTGAGAGCCTTCAGTGTGAAATCACCACTTAGCTGAACATTTTCAGCGGCAGTTGCAGGAGCTGCAACTACTGAAGGAAAACCTCCAACAGCTAAATCAGATTTGGGGATGTAGTACACTTCGGTACCGATGCCCGACGGGTTTATTTGTCCGTCGGTCCATCCCATATTTTCAAATAGTGACATACTATGCTGCGCTTGTGGTTACGGTTACTACATTCGATACACCGGCATTTTGTCCACCGGTTACAACAACCCTGAATTGGTATTCAGTTTCGGCAGTTAAGCCGGTAGCCTGAGCGGTTGCTGAGGTTGCGGTAATAGCGGCTGCAGTTGCACAGTTGGCCCATGCCAAACCATCGAGGCTCTGTTGTAATACCTGAGTGGTTGCCCCGGTTGGAGCTGTCCAGGTAAAGGTTGCTGTGGTAGCAGCTTTAGCGCTGTTTGCCAAATTAGCAATAGGCACAATGGCGCTTGATGTATAACGCATTGCTTTGAATAACGTTTTGTCGAAGGTTTCGAAGCCAACTCCAAAATATGAGGTCATAAAAAATTGAACAAGCTTAGGATTGTCGCACCTTCTGATTTCTACTTTTTCAGTGTCACTCATCTGGTCAACACCAATCTTCACATTTTCCTTCACCGAAATGAAAATAAATGGAGTGCCAGCCATATTGCCTAAAGGAACTAGTGTACACATGTCGTTTGTTCCCGGAAGTACTTTGGGTGCATTCCCATTCGACCACGGAGCTGTAACTCCATATTCTGTTTGATGCCATTTATTGTACATTTCAATAACAAATGATGGAATGTACATAAATGATTCAATGTCTTTTAATTCTTCTTGAGCACCTTCCCAAAAACCAACAAGAATATCACCTACATTGTCAACAGTCATTTGAGTTCCTGACATGTCAAGATAATTGCCGTTTAATAATGAGATGATTCCGGCTGTAATCTGACCTTGAATGAGAGTAGCATAACCATTGAATAAGGTTGCTGTATTTTCACCCAGAGAATTGCGAACAGCCTTGAATAGCTGAAGATAAAGTGCATGGCCTACTTTTTTAGCCATTTCTAAAGCCACCCGTTTAGCAATTTCCTGTTCTGTAGGTTTCGTTGCAGTAGGAGAGGTGTACAATGAACCCATTAATTTGTATGGGTCAAATTCCTTCACCACATCACCCAAATAGGTTTCCCATTCAAATGGAGTAATTGTAGTGTTATCACTTGCACCTTTTTCAGTGCGATATGGCCTTAACTCCGCATCAGTAGTGAGAACTCCACCCATTGTTTTACCTTGAATCCCTGGTTCAATAGTAATGTAAGGGAATACTTTGGCTAAGGCAGCAACCGGCATTGAAAGTAACTGTTTTTTGTACTTTATGCCAGCATCAATAAGAGCTTGATTAATTTCGATCATTTTATTTCGAATTTACAATTTCAAGATTTGCATGTAACGCAGTCCAAAAATCATTGGGTTCATCTTTTGATGTTCCTTTTGATGTGTCGGTATCAGTAGTAACCGTGGCTGTTTTTTCGCCTGGTTCTTTTTTGAGAGTAGCTATTACAGCATCTTTGTCCACAATGGTTTGGTTAGCTGTAGCGAGGTCGGTTTCAGCCTTTGTTTTGGCTGTGGTGAGGTCTGCAATTTCCTGCTCACGCTTTGCAACGTGTGCAACAATGGCATCCTCAGTGCTGTCTTCAGGCAACTTATAAGCCGCCGTTAGTTTTTTAATATCCATATCTATTTGATCTAAAATTTCTTCGGTAGTTTCTTCCTCATCTTCCTCAGATGATTCTTCATCTTTGGGCCACATAATCGAGTTCTTTGGATCGAAATATTTAATGAGGTCTGAGAATTTCATGGTTGAAGCATTCTCAGGAACATTTTCGGCCACATCATCTTCAATTTGCGAGTAAAATCCTTCCTGTAGAGCTTCATCGGCAGTAAACCAATGATCTTTATTGTCGAAATACTTCTTTTCAACATCCTTTGCATCCAACCCGGTATTTTTACAAATTGAACTAACCAGTGCTGACTGGCATTTGTCAAGAATGTCAATAGCAGCCTGAAGTTGTGATTTGTTACCACATGCACAGGTTGAAGGCGAATGGAGCATGATAAGGCTGTTGAATGCTGGATGTACATTTTTCCCTGCAACTGATAAAAGCAATACAGCGGCCATGCTTGCACAAACTCCATCATTATAGGTGTGTATTTCTTTTGTGCTGGCTGAAATTGCGTTAAATATTGCCAATCCGTCGAAAACCGATCCACCTGGTGAGTTAAGACGAATGTTGATCCGGTCTGAATCCTTTTCGGCATTGCGGAAATCGGCAACAAATTGTTTTGCAGTTGTTGATTCTTCAAACCAACTGTCACCAATAACCCCATAAATAAGGATTTCGGTGGTTTTATTTTCCTTGTCTACTATTAAATCATAGTACTTCTGTTTTGATTTTTTGGCCATAAAAAACCTTGTATTTTGGTAGAATACAAGGTTACATTAGTATGTAGGGCTTTTAAAGGACTTATTTTCTCAGGCAATTACCAGCATTGTATCAGAAGTACAGGCGATTTCTACCTCACGGCCATTGAATGAACCGGCGCTTCCACCAACGCCAATGGTTAATCCCAGCGAGGCTTTTATCTCATCGTTACCTATTGTGTATGTGGTGCCATTGCCATCGGTGAGCTTGTAAATTGCCTTCCGGCGCAATAGGGTTACAATGGGTTCAACCGTTGAAGCTTCGTTTTTGGCAATTTTGAACGGCACTTTGGTAGTATATACCCATCCGCCTGCCTCTTTTTGGGCAGTTTGGTAGAGTTTGGCACTTTCAGGAATGAAACCGATCTGTGTATACGAATCGGATTCCTGGTATTTGAATTCAATTTTGGTGATGATCCCGGAGTTGCTCATTTTATTTTATTTTATGTTCTTAATATATTGAACCTCAGTTTTTCTCATTTATATCGCTTTTTTAGGCCTGAATGTGAGAAAAATATTTTTTATTGTTTGAAACGGCTGATAATCTTTGTTTTAGAATAAGTTGCGACCGTACACGTATATCCGACTTGCCTTTTCGGTAGTCACGTTTTTTAATTTGGTCGAAATTTGCTGCATTCATACGTATATTTAATACATCGAGAACACATTCGATAATGTCGAGCTGTGTTAGATTCATTTTATATCCATCACTGAAAAAAACGTCGAGCCAACAATTGAAGAGAACCTCAATTACATCTTCAATTTGCTGTTGATTTTCAGCTGAGATATAAAAAAAATTTGATTGCAATGAATAGTAATTATACCTGGTAACAGGTACAGTAAAAGTTACCGGATTGATAATCAATGGTAATTTTGTTTTTAATTTTGTTTTTGTTAAAAATCCGCTCAAGGCTTTACCTATGTCATTGGTACGATTAACTGTAATTATCTCCTGATCGACAGGTATTTCTAACGCAAAACGGCAGTATGCTTCAAGTATAGGAGGTAAATCGAAAGTGACAGTTGGAATATTGGTTTCTGGTTCCTGAATCATATCGTAAACGATTAGGAAACGAATTTACGAAAAAAATGAAAGAATATTTCACAATACGGGAAGCAAAATTGCATTGATGGGAAAACCGCTAAAAAAACCATACCCCTATTTTTTGGGCAAAAATCGGCAAAAAGTTGTAATTTCTTGTTTTTCGCCCTTACAACATATTCATATTCAATCGGTTTTGAAATTACAGAAGGTTTTGAAAGAGTTTGTAATGAATTGATTTTCAGGTGTTACAAAACTGAAAAAAGTTTGTAATTTCTGTAATTTGTAAGAACAGGAGGCAATAAAGGATATTTACATCTTTTTAAATTACAAATTCAAATTAAAGTTGTAATTTTTTTGTAATCTTCTATTTGCTTGATTCTTCGGAGAATATATATAAAAATTACAGATTACAACTTTTTTTGAAAAAATAGGGTTGAAGGGAGAAGGAAGGGAGGGCGCCGGATGACTAAAAACATAGTCAACCGCTCGCAGGGTATTCCACCGGAGGTTGGCCGGAGCTTCGCGGAGGTAACCCACCCCTGCCCCTCCGAGGAGGGGATATAAGGAATCCGGGGCAGCATTCTGCAAAGGGCAGGCACACTATCCCGGATGAATTTAATAGCCCTAACGGGCGCGTATGCGTAGGGAGGCACTTCGTAGGGAGGTATAGAATAAGGAATCCCGATCTGATCATACCGCCTGGAGCGGTACTCTCAAACCGGGATACGGTTCATTACGGCTCACGCCGGCGCTCGCGAATGGATTAGTCAATAATTGTCCAGTCCTCCGCAAGGATGTCTGTTTGTGTCGCAAGCCATCCGTTTACAATAGTACCATCAGCAGCTTTTAGACAAAGGTATGCTGTAAACTGTACAACATCATCTTCTGCGACAGGAACTCTTTCTCCATTTTCGTCGATAATGTCATTCAAATAGTAATCTTTTACACTTTTAGGAAGTGATTTTACTTTATCAACAACAAACTCTACGTTCAACTGATCGGCAGGGCGCATGAAAATAAACATGCCTTTGCCATTCCACCCTTGTCTTGCTACTCTTTTGCCTTGCTTCAAGGCTTCGATTGCATGTCCAAAACTCAAATTTTCTTCCATATTAAATTAGGGTTTTACAAAGCCTGCCCAAGGCTATATTTTTGGTTCAAAGTGATTACATGCTATATCGTTTGAGTATCGCTCTACCTTAACAGGACCATAAAAGCATAAACCAGAATATGGTCCAGGCGATATGCTATTGTGATTGATTTGATGGCGGCGCCAAATAGCGCAATTCTCACAGATCCTTTCTAGTGGAGTTTCCTTACATAATTGTAATGGCCAGCCTAATAACCTTTTTATATTGTTGCCATAATCGGCTGCTTCTTTAGCTTGTTTTAGCGATCCTCCGTGAGTTACTACATGGTTAATACCATCGTTGTCGATCCCGAATATAACCAGGTGAGTAAGGTTTAATTCTTCGCGGATCTTCTTTGCTTTTGAAATTGGTATTCTCATTGTAATTCATTTATTAATGATTTCATCATCTGAAACGCAAACAATTCCTCGTGCACACAAAAACAATTCCAAATCCAATAATGACAAGTCGTTGTCTTTAATAAACTTTTCAATAAGTTGGTCATTTGACCCTTTTAGTTCTTCGTTCATAATTTTTCCTTTATTATTGAGTTGATTACGTCTTTAGTTATTCGAATGAACCGATCCTTCTTCATTTTTCCATTATCAAAATTTTGAAAAACACTTTGCTGTAACGTTAGAAGCATTATAAGCGGATCATTTGTCAACACTTCACTTTTAACCTCGTGAACAGAAATGTAGAAGTTACCATCAACGGAGATATTGTAAATGCCTTTGTATTCACCGGTGAAGCCATGTGTATTCCGTGATACATTCATTGTGATGTCTTTACAGCGCGTGTACTTCTCATTAATGCGTGCAATCTCCTGTTGAAGTTCAACCACGAGATTCTCAAGCACTTTACCATCAACCAGAACGTGATGCCATTTACTGGCAATGATCTGAAGCTCCTCATGAGCTTTGTTGGCAGCTGAAAGGCTGCTCACTTTTAAAAATAGTTTGTTCATGATTTTACCTTTATTGTTTGATTTAAATCATTTTGAATAAAATTTTCAATCGCTGATTTCTCCTTTCTTGCTTTGGTTACAAATTCATGGAATACTTTTCCGAATATTATCTCAATTTCAGAGAGTAGTTCATCGGTAGATTCGGCATAGGTAAATTCAATCCGGCATATTCCTTTGTGAGTAGCCCAGCTCTTTGGACTATCATTTTCAAAACTAAAATGATCGCATGTGGGAATATGTATTTCGGCTACAAAACCGAGTTTTTCCAGGTCTATAAGGTAATCGGACAAATCATCCGATCTGAAATCTAAATCGATTTTCTCTAATCCGGGAAAAATACTCTCGAATTTTTCATTTTCGCAATTGTATGAAAACAACTCTTTTAATTCTGAACTGTCGAGGGATCCCGCAATCCAGAATAGTTTTTCGATCATGACCCCATTGGTCTGAACGAACCTTTTAAATGCTTCTTTATTATTCATAATTAATTATTTAGATTGTTCTGTTTCAGGCGATGCCCGTTTAATAGTGATTTCAAATTCGGGTTTACCTTTTTTGGTAATGATCCGGCTGAAACCCTTAGTATCTTTTTTGAATTCTTCGCCTTCAGTGGCCCATGCAATTAACCCGGCAATAAATTGCTGATTGACTTCTTTTTTCAACAACCATAACCCTTTATCTCCAAACCCTACAAATGCTTCAAAGCTTAAGAAACTCACGCAAAAATCAAGCTTATGAAAAAGATCGGTTACGATTTTTTCAAATTGCTCTGAACTGACTTCATACTTTTCGTACAGTGCGTTTTCAATCTCTGAACTATCTTCAGATTCTATACCACAGACATTTGCGGCTAATTCCTCAATGTCCATCCAATCAACTTTTTGTTTATTCATACTTATTTAGGTTTAAAATGGTAATTTATCTTCTTCATCCGGAGCTATCTCATCTTCGCTAACCTGGTAAGGTGCGGTTGAGATGTAGAAAAGTTCGGTAGTTTTGTTATCGATGGTTTTAAGTATACGGCGCTCAGTGGCTGCATTGGCGCCGGTGCATAACGGCAGCGGGTTAAATTCATAACCCCAGTATTCAGACCAGGCTTCGAGACTTGTACGGAACTGGCTGGCCGTATACTTGCGCTCGTGCATATCGGTGAGGGTCGATTTGAAATTGATGAAAGCAGCTTCGCGCCTGAATAGTACGTTGAAATAGCCCGCTTCATCGGGGCTGATTTCAGGCCGTTCTTTGTCGGGGCAGACAATAAAGTAATTGTTGGCCCATTTGAAGAACTCTTCTGATTTTGTAACACCTTTGATCATTAAGCGCCTGAGCTGCCTCTTTTCAAGGTTTTGCATCGGTGGTTGAATCTTGAAAAAGCGCATTTGAAGCTGGATGCAGTAAGCCATGAAGTTGTAGAACTTAATCCACTCCTCATCGGTGAATTCGTCGAACAGCATACGGCCATATTTCGACAGCGGAGAGCGTGTCTCCTTGTAATCGTTATACTTTGTTTTTTCGTGGTAGTAGTCGGAAACAGCGCAATTTAATAACCGCGCAATGGTTGAGCTGTCAGTATTTGGAAGTTCGAAATTAGTGATAACAATCATCTTGCCTGATTCGTCGTAGTCGAGAATCTGTTTTGATATGTGTTTTGAGTTTATCTCTCTCTTGCCTGTAATTTGGGTGTAAAAAAAATTTATATCCGCAAATTCATTGAGGTCATCTACCTCAATGATCCTGTGAAATCTGGTGTATCCATCGTATATAAATTCTGTTTTCTCAGTGATATCCTTCCTTCTGCCGCCGATATAGAACAATGCTCTTACTTTTTCCATTGCCACACCCAAAAGAGACTTTCCTGACCGGCCGGCCGATTTACCAATATCACTGATAAGATAATCTTGTAAATACACCATCCACGGTTTACCAGGATTCTTATATTCAGAAGTCATCCAACCGAGAACAAACATGATGTTGACCAGCAACAGATCCTGTTCTTTCTTTTCCTCTGGTGTAAGTAAATTTTTCTTTTCCTCGGGCGTAAGTTCCTTTTTCAATTCGGTCTCTTTTCTCCAGTGTATGTGTGCGAGATCCTTCAGAAAGCGGACCCAAATAAACTCATCATCATTGATCGTGACCTGGTAACGGTCCAATTCCGGGAAGTTTGCAACTTCAACATTGATGTTTTCGCGATCCTCGGTAGTTTTTGCGTTTTTCAACCGGTCGAGAATCGCACCGTATTCGGCAGTTGTACTGATCTCGATGGCTGGCTTACTCTCAACCCTTATATTTTGATCAATAAGATGCGATATGGTGGTATCGTTCACCTCCAGTTTACCCAGGATGTAGTTTGGAACATCATCGTGCTTTGCCTTCTCAATTGTATCGGCTGTAATTTTAAGACTGCCATTTTTGAAGTGTATCCACTCCAACCCTTTTTTATGGTTGCGAAATTCGAGTTCTACCTGGCGCAGTTCCTGCAGGTTGTTTTCGCTAATCTGGTTGCTTGAGTTTATTTTATTCAGGATGGCATTCTCATCGAGAAGGTTCTTAGAGCGGATCCAGTTTTTCGTAAACCGCTTGATGATCTTTTTAATTTGTTCAGGATTGATAAGCTCAACAGTTTTCCCGTCGATCTTCACATAACAGTAACCGGCTTTTCGGTGGTATTTTGAGTCGGTAACGTAAAAGCCATTGCTCTCGAGAAAGTAATAATAGTTCTCGAGGTTCAGGTTATAATTGACTGTTTTCTTATCCTTATCGATAGATTTTGTCCAGAATTTCATTGGGAAAGCCCGGCGCTTGAGAACGCAAAACTGGCTGTTGGTGTCATCCTGGTTATCGCCAACAATATTCACAAAATCTTTGATGTCTTTGCATGGGTTTCCTCTCCAGTCTTTTTTCAAGCGAATCCATTCCGGAAGCTGAATAGTGAACAGGTTCATGTGCTGGTGAGCCAGTTTCATCGCCTCACGTTTGCCGGTTTCGTCGAGATCCATCAACTGGTAATGGTTCTCGCACATATCATCAAGCTCACGGAACTGTTGTTTGTCGATTTTAGCACTCTCACTGTTTAGCCAGTAAACATGAAATCCGAGGCTGGCCACATTGAGGGCATCGCTTTCACCCGAGCAGCGGATCAGGTCCTTAATGTGGGGTGTTTTATAATCAGATCCTTCAAAATTGTAATTGCCATTATCATCGACAAACTCGTTTTCAATCTCCTGAAGTTGTCGGAGTCCGAAAATGAAATTAGCCGGTTTTTTGCCTACATAACTGAAGCGGAATTTTTTGTCCACTTCGTGGGGTTTGTATAATTTTTGAAAAGGCTGATCTTCGGGTGAAAGCAGGAAGATTGGATAATCATCGGTAGCTGTGAAAACATGTACTATATCTTTCTTGTACTTATCTGAATAGCTGCAAAGTGAATAGCTTTCGACACTTTTAAAATTGAAATGGTCAAGCAATTCAGCAGTAACATAGCGCCCGATGGAGGCGAGATCACTGCCGGTTGGTGTTAACTTGAATATGAATTTGTATTCCCCTTTTTTGTCGGTGGGCCCAACTTCTCTCCAGCTATAATCGGCCTTATAAACCGGATGGCGAAAACCTTCGCTTTCAACAGAATGTTTCAGGATCACCTCCTCGATGAAGCGCAATGCATCGATATACATGAGGTTTTCACGCCACATAACAAAGGCAACGGCATCGAGGCTGTTTACTTCTCCCTGGTTGCCAAAGTCGGTGATCCGCCAGCGGCCTTTAAACAGTGAAAGCTGAGCCGATGCTGTTTTCTCATCTTTCCTGATCTTGAAACTATGCTTTGGTTTGGTGAGATCTTCCCCAGGGAAATAGAATGTAAATACGGACAACCCGTTGTCGGTTGCCTCGAATATTTTTTCAGCATCGATATACTTCATTATGCGATTTTTTTCAGAAGGATGAAACGAAATTTTTGTTTTGACTCTACTTCCGGATAACGCCTTTTCAGAACGTTGAGCAGCTTTGGCCACTCAAGGCCATAGGCTATGAGACAGAAGTTCTTGTAGTCTTCCATTTCATCGAGTGGCACTGTCCAAATGGCGTTTACCTCTGCCTGAATGGTCTCTTTAGTTCCGGGATCCTGAAGCTGTATGATTGGCTTCACATAATCGGGATCCATGGATCGAACCGTTGGTTGAACGAGCGATGGAGGCGCTGCAATAAGAAAGTAATCGTGATGAGGAATTCCGTGTTGAAAGGGTTCGGTTGGCATGATTGCTAGATATTAGAGTGATTAGCGTTTTCTTTTTCAACATTTAATTCTATATCTAAAAGCCGGTCATTGCATGTTTTACAAAAACCAGCAACCGGAATAGTTCTACCACAATTGGTGCAATTGTACTGGATACTGGTTTCTGAATTCTGGTTTCTGGATTCTCGTTGCTTTTGCAGATCATCGATAATAGTGTTGAGTTTTGAGTAAAATTGATCTTCAATCCGTACTAAATCCTCAAGATCATCAGTAACAACTTTTTGTACTTCTTGCATGAGTTTGCGCTCTTTACGCAACCTTCGAAAGTAAATTGGATAAAATACGGCGAAGGCAATAATTGTACTTACAATGTGTAGTAACAGGTCGGAAAATAACGGTTTCATAGGCTTATTTTTCAGTTGTTTCAGGTTCGTATTTTTGGCCACAAAAAGGGCAAAAGGTATAAATCATTGATGTTTCGAATTTTCTAACCTTATTGCCTACTTTATATCTTCCCAGTACCGGGTTGTAAGGGCGAATTTCATCGCGTTCAAACAGAAATGATTTATTTTGAATCTCAACATTTTCAAGAACTTCGCATCCGGGGTTCAGTTCAATCATTTTTTCTGTGAGTTGTTTTTCAACTCGGTCAATACAGTTACACATAATTGTTTATTTATTAGGTTTATAGATATGCCCACAATTTGGGCAGGTTCTATTTAAATGTAGGTTGTACTCGCACGCGCATACGGGGCAGATGTGCCAGGTTTCGTGATTGGTTGGAAAAAAGTCATTAGTCATTTGGAAAGGGTTTACCGGTTGTAGAAAGAATTTCGAATTCGATAGCCCATACCCAGGGATTTGCTTTCCAGCTTTCGCGGCTATTTATTTTAATCCATAGCGATTCGAAAGATTCTTTTGCAGTTGTAAAAGGAAAAGAAATTTTTCTGGAATTATAATTCTTGAAATAACGACCTGACATAGTGTCAATAAAAGAAACACCTTCTTTAAGAGCATCTTCTTCAGAAATATCCTGCAACAGTTCAACTTTGATAGAGGTAATTTTCAACCAAATACGGGCTGCAGCTTTTGGCATGTGGATGGAGGATTTCCATTTTAATTCCTCACATAAATCAGGATCGTGCCATTGAATTTTTGTTTTACCATTGGGCGATTCGCCCCGGGCAAAACTCCAGTGAAAATTATCAGCGAAATAGCTATAAGTATCTTCAGGTTCGAATTTCCCTTCGAGAAACGAGAATTTTTCTCTTACCCAAAGCAGATCACCAGGCTGGCCGTGAGGACATTTTCTTCTAATTTCTTTATTAGTGGCAGAGTCTGTGAAATATGCCCTGAATCCTGGATGAAGAGAATCGGAAGGAAAATTAACAGTACCTTTTATTTCATCAGAAGCTTTTATTCCTTTCACTATTCTCCTGGTCATTGTTTTGCGACCTTCCAAAATAGCCTGAACCATTGGAGTGCTAAAAAGGACTGGGTGTTCGTTAATTTGTGTAATTTGTGTCATTTGTGGTTTAGTTTATATCGAGTGAAAATTGAAGTGTACGGTTTTTCTTCAGGTATTCCGAGTCCTGTTTTTTCTTGATGGCGCGGTTAATGATGCGGTTGAAATCTTTGTCGTGTTCCAGAGCATTCTTAATGGCCGCAACCAGCATATCTTCATCGCCACGGAATGTGAGTTTCATTTCATCTTTTCCCGCAATTGTAAGAACCAGAAATGGCTTGTTCTGAAATACAGCGGCTTTGATAATTTCAAGTGCATCGGAATCGAATCGGGTCATACTGCGTATTTTTTAGCTGTTTCTAATAACTCAATGAATTTTCTTAACTCTTTTTCTCCGCCTGGTAGAAAGTCGAGAAGATCTTCCTGCCGGTTTAAAATATATTTGGCCACTCCTGCAACTGTCCACCTGAATCGGTATGTGTAAAAGCTGGTTTTGAAGTGCTTAAACTTTTCGCGTGAAACTTGTTTCCCAATTCCCTGCTTCAAACAGTAGCTCCGCGCCTTAACCACATTTCCTATAAATTTGATTGCCTCTCTCCGGAACTGATCCGCTTCTGAGACTTTGGTTAATTTCGTCGATGAGTTTTCCATATTCTTCCTTTTTTTCCGGCTCATGGTTGGCGGCTGTGTGAATTGCGTTAATTAGCAGTTCATACTTTGAAGGATCGCTTATGGAAAATGTTATCATTGTTAATCTTTTGAAAAAAACCGGCTGATTCGTTTCCGGATCAGCCGGACAAAATAGAAAATCGCAATTAAGACCAGTAGCGCCGGTCTGGTTAACCGGGATTCGCTACTTAACTAAGACCAGTGGCGCCAGTCTGGTTAACCGGGTTCGCCACGAAAAAACTTCTAAAACAAATTGTGCCCCGGGCGCGATCGAACGCGTATCCACCATGAAAGATCCCGGGGCTAAAACACCAAACTAACCCCCATCACTCAGGCCGAATCGCACGCCGTAACATCAATTCGATGTCGCGGTAGTCGGTAGGCCTGTCATATCGTATATGTTTTTGAAATTTTTGAGCAATAATTAAGATCTCGTGCCCGATAGGATCTTCGTTCCAGTCGTTTTGCAATAAAAGTAAATCGCACGTTTTGAGATTTGAAATACAGATGCTTACATATTCCCTGTATTCGCGTTCGAAAAGAGTTATATCAATCTCCCTTATTGGGTTAAACACCTCTGTAACACCTATTTTTAACAGGTATTTTTCAGTCATTGCAAATTTTTCGAAAGATTCGAGGTAGGTTAGTCCTGAAATTTTACCGATGATAAAGACTTTCATTATTAAGATTTTAAGGGTTCAATTATTTCATAATTTTCAGGCCAAATACTGCAATCATATATACGTTTTTCAACGTACTTAGTGAAATGGCAGCATCCAACTTCAGAAGTAGTATCCTTATAAACTTCAATTTCATCACCTGCCTTTAGTCCAATTGATTCCAATTCCGGGTGTATTTTTCCTTTTAATCTGACTTTCATTTTTTTTAGGTTTAAACCGGCTGCTTTGATCACTTCGACAGGCTCAGTGACCTTCGCAACCGGTGAGTTATTGATTTTACAAATGCTGGGCAATCTTATTTTTAATAGCATAAGCAACTAACAGCCTGTCGGGATTAGCCGCGCCAGTTAGTTGAAGCTTGTGATATATGTTATTGATATGATTGTGAACGGTTGATTTTGAGATAAAAAGGCAGTCAGCAATTTCTTCCTCGCTTTTACCTAAGGTGAAATATTTAATCACCTCTATTTCTCTCTTCGATAGCAGAGATTCGGCATTAATCCTACACGTTGTTCGTTTGCAGGTAAGCCTGACCGGGCATGAAACTTTTTCAAAAATGAAATTCCCATCATCGTCAATATCCGGCTGGCCATCTTTTGTTGAAAAATTGCAGGCGCAAAACTGATATACACGGCCATATTCGCAACCTACCCTGCCAATAAGCTGAACCAGCTCAGCATGTTGTTCGGGATATTTAAACTTAATTTTTGCATCGATATTGATGAAAAAAGATTGAGGAAGCTCATCGAATCTGTTAACTGTATGCTTTTCCAGATCTTCAAGAAGCATCATTTCGCGCGTAGTATCCCAATATATCTCTTTCATAATTCCGGGAATAATTCATTGATTGGACGTTCGAGAATTTGAGAGATCACTACCTGCTGAGGATAGCCAAACGAGTTACTCCTGAGCCTGACATAAAATGTTTCAGTGCTAATACCTAATTTATCGCAAATAAGGTCCCTCAATTCAGAGGGTTGTTTTTTTAAACCTTCGTAATAGGCTTTGAAGTCGGTTTTTTGTTGATATTCTTTAATTTGTTCGTTCATTTCTGAATTGTTTTGTAAATTTCTGAAAGCAAATGTAAAGAAAAAGACAACATAAGTCAAGATTTTAATAACTTTTTAGTCAAAAAAAATAATTTATAATGATTCTAAATGAGGAGCAAGTATATAGTAGCATTGAGTCTTATCGTAAGACATTAAAGTTGAATCAAACCGAAATGGCTGAAATTATGGGACTTAAAAACAAATCGGCTTACTCAAATATGGTGAAAAATAAGACTATGAAGTTTGAGTACTTCCTGAATTTGTTACATTATTCGAACAAACAGCCTGGTTATTTCTTGGAAGAAAAGTCAAGATATGAGCAACAAAATAGAGAACCGGATGCGATTCAGGAACCTAAAGTGGTAAGGTATTCTTGTCCCGATTGCATTGAAAAACAAAATGAGATAAACAGGTTAAATGCAAAGCTGGTTGAAATACAAGATAAGTACATAACCTTAAAAGATTTAACTACCGAAGGCAACCTCAAACAACAATGCGGGTAGTGCATCGCAAAAAAAACATAACGCCAGATCAGTTAAGAATAAACTTCAATTAAGATGACTTACAACAATAATTTATTGATTGAACTACGTAAAGATAAATCACTTAGCTTGTCTAAAATGGGTAAAGAGCTGGGTTTAACGAAACAGGTTATATACAAGCTTGAGAGCGCTAAATCGGTAAACCTGAAGTATGAATATGCCTTGAAATATGCTCATTTCTTTGATGTTGAAGTCTCAACCCTGTACGAAAACGATAACTGTACGGACCATTGATATCTTACAAAAAATATAGAAAATACAAAAATTACAGTTTGCAAAAAATTGAATAACAATGAATATGGGGGAGGGGAGGGAGTCCCGGCAGCTCCACAAGTTCTATCTAAGTGATTGATTTTTAATTATGTACAAAGTGTATTTTTTAAAATGTACACTTTCGTACAACTTACTGAAACTATCATGTTGTTATTCACGGTTTTGCAAATGCTGGGAACATAAGCAAACTGTGTATGAGACGAAAAACAATTTTTAAGCCCCCTGTTCTGAAGGATAGGGGTGGTGACTTGTCGAAGGACTGGTATATCGAAATCCAGTTCAGGGATCCGCGCTCTGACGTGTTGATCAGGCAACGTTTTTCCGAGGGATTGAACTTTATCCTGGATAACGATGAAGGTACCCGAAAGGAAAGGTATGCCGTCGCGAAAAAGAAAATCATATTACTTGAGAAGAAAATTAAAGCTGGTTGGACTCCAGTTTCTGATTATGAGGTCGAGTTCCTCGACAGCCTTGAGTACCACAACGCCGCAAAAGTTTATGGACGGCTGAAAAAAAGCAAGCGAACCATCAGGTTCGTTGCTTCAAAATTCTTCGATGATATTAAGCCCAGGTGCAAACCAAAATCGTACAATAGTTACTTGAGTAAATGTAGGCTGCTGGTTTCCTGGTGTGAACTGAATAAGCTTAGTGAGCTGGATATAAGTTGTATTACTCAGAAAAACATTCAAGATTTCTTTGTTTATCTCTGCGTTGAAAAAAACCTGGATAAACTCACCGTAAAGAAGTACAAGCAGAATATTCATGCAATGTTCGAGTTTGCTATCAAACAGAAGTTTGTAAAGGAAAACCCGGTTGTTGATGTGATGATCCCGGTTAAGAAGGTTGACAATGCTGCACGGCCATTTATTCAAACCGATTTAGAACTGTTGCTTAACGCTATTGAGTTTAAAGAGCCTCAATTGTACCTTGCTTGTATGTTTCAATATTATGCAGCCATTCGCCCAGGAACTGAATTGCGGTTGCTGAAGATCGAGGATCTCGACTTGTACAATGGATCGGTAACAATGAACGATATTGATAGCAAAAAAGAGAGGCACGAAACTGTTGACATGCCGGTGCAGTTGAAGAAACTATGTGTTGAGAGATACCAGTTGCAAACCTATCAACCAGATTTTTACATTTTTGGAAGAAACCGCGCACCCGGACCTGAAGCAATGGGAACAAATACCATGCGCGACCGGTTTAACCGGTACCGTGATGCGCTGGGTTTGTCGAAAAAGTACAAGTTTTACTCATGCAAGCATACAGGCGCAGGAAATCTACTTGAGAGTGGCGCTACGCTGGTTGAAGTGCAGAAACATCTCAGGCATAAGGATATTTCAGATACTCAAGCCTATGTGAAGCGGCATTTTGGTGAGAGAAACGATAAGGTGATTAATCACTTTCCGGATCCGGTTGTCAAGAAAATAACGGCGATTGATTTTCCGAAGCCAGGATTAAATTGAAAAACCCCCCGATCTCTCGGGGGGCCAACCAATCTAACTAAACCTAAAACTTATGAAAAAATATACTTGCTAATTTGGTTTGACTGCTTTCTTTTTCAGCCATTTAAAAATAAAACTCAGTATCCCGTTTGATTCTATCTTGTCGGTAAGACCAAGTCCTTCGGATATTACCAGGAGAATAGATGCTATCCACCAAAGGTTTGAACCAAACCAGCCAAATAGCTCTTTGATTGTAGTCTTAGCCGCATCTGTATTAACATCAACCCCACATAGATATATCATTTCAGGAGGATTGTCCAGGCAGATTAAAGGTACTTTACCGACAGGCACAATCGCATCAATTTCACAAGCCGGGATGCACTTATAACCCAAAGCTGGCAAAATGTTTTCAACTGCAGGCACAGCCTGGAGATCGGCAATTTGGTCGACACAATAGGCAACCTGGTCACCGGTGTCGATATTCGCTGCTGGAACAGGTAGATATGCTACCATCATCAGCGCGAAAACGAATGAAATTAAAATGTTTCTCATAAATAATTATTTAAGTGTCTATTTTAAAGACGGTTTTGCTATTGCCAAAATGATTTTCTTTTGTAACCTAATCCTGTTTTCCTTTTTTGACAGGAACTTAATTGCCGGCCAAATATTGACCTTTACGGTTGCTTTTTTTATGCGATCGACAATCATGCTTTGAAGGTTATAAGCCTTATGTTACCTGCATTGCGTACATCGGTATGAACCCAACTGGTGTTAAGTTCCAGCCCAGTGATGCCCAATTCACGCCAGTTTGATAGGATGTAATCTTGGATAACATTTGCAGGCTCCAAACTGAAAATCTTATCGGAGGCACGGCCAAATGAATGCTGGCTTGTGAGTGAATAATCAGGACTTTCGGGCATTCGTAAACCGCTCCAATTGCGATTTCCACCGGTGAACCAGTTATTGATTGTTACCGGGCCAAACTTATCCCGCAATGCCTGATCAGCTTTAATTAGCCGCTCATCTAACAGGCTTATTAAGATGTGTTCACGGCCTATATACCTGTTGTATAATTCCCTTGGAATGTATTCGTCGAGAAATAAATTCTTTGTCAGAACGATGCGATTCATGATTTTCGGCTTTTTTTGATGTTTAAATACAAACTTGTTATGCCTACCAATATCCCGATCCCCAAACTTATAAATGTCATTACAGGAATGAGATTGTTACAAAATTCGGCTATGGCTGCTGAACTAACCGGGGTTACAACTCCAACGATGGGGTTTTGAAAGAAGTCTTTAATCTTGTCCATAACAGTTTATTTGTACAGGGGTCCGTTGCCAAATATTTTGACGAGAATAGTAATCGTTCCGATGAGTGCGATTATTAAAATTATTACGACTGTTTTCATATCCGTTTTTTTTTGAAAATTAAGCGGTTTACGCATACCAGAAAAGGACAGGGTTGGTAGGGTTTATTCTACTTTGAAACCTTCAATTTTAGTCTGTTGTAAACCTGAATTTGTAATTCTGGTAGTGGTTTGGAGAGGCATTACCTCTCCTTCGCGGTTGCTGACCTTTTTATTAATGTTGAAATTCTTGAAAAAGCTATCGGTAAATTTCGCATAGCCAGTTACTGCCTGGCGTTTGGCCCACCATGGTGCAAAATTCTTCCAACGCGTGTCAATCATGTTGTTGGCTCCAGTGAATTTCAAGCTATAATTATTGGTTTGGTTGTTACAAGTCAGATCTCCTGTGTAGAATAGCAACCTGGGAGTGAATGGCGCTTCGGTCGACTTCCTTAATTCGCTTTGACCCGACTGTTCGGTTTTGGGATTTTCGGAAGTATCATCGCCACAGAGGGTTGAAAAGCATGTTGTTATTTCTTCAACTTCTTTTTCGGCAGCATAATTAACCCAGCCGGGTTGGTAGTTTGAGGAAATGAATGTCCAGGCAAATGCAGGTATTTCGATGCCGTATCGATTCGTTGTGGTGGTCATCGTCCATTCGTATATTCGTTGGGTTGGGAGTACACGCCGTAATTCTCCAATTTTTGAGCCTTCAATGTATGGCAATACAGATTCCATAAGAACATCTTCTCCAAAATCAGCCAACCTATCAGAGAGATCGACATAAGAATCGGAAAACAGTGCATCGTTATCGTCGTGAATTTGAGTGAATTTCAACGAAACATCTTTCTTTTCGCCTAACTCCCAAGATCCGGACATGAATTTGTCAATATCGGTTGATGGTCCTAACAATGCAGCTTCGCGGTCGACAATTGCGTAGGTGTCATCGTTGTTGAAGACAAAAGCGATGTTCAGGAGGTTTTGAATTCCTAATATGTAATCCTTAATGCTTGTTTTTGAAAGCATCTTTGAATATTGAAATGTAGATATTGAGCGGGTTAGCGCTGTAATATATCCGGCCCAGATTGCCCAAATAGACCCGTTTTTTGTCTCTTTTCCCAATTTAACATAGGTTGAGCCGATGCCTGTTTTGTTGATGTCCACATTGTTGTATATCAATAGTTTCATTAATTCGGCATCGGTAGCTATTTCATTTGAACGAAGGTATATTCCATTTTCCTTGAGTAATTTTTCGACGGTTGAAAAAAGGAACAAAAAGGGTGAAACCACCGTTAAGCGGTAGTTTTCGGCTGAAGTTAGCGTAAACGTAAGGTTTTCGTTGTTGATGCTTACACCGTTAACTCCTTGCTCATTAACCCTATAACCTATGTTTTTGTGTTTCAACTGAAGTATTGTTTCTTCAACCTCGTTTTCATCGGCATCGGTATAAGTTTCTGAGTTTCCGATGCCTTGAAAGAACTGCTGATTCTTAATTGTTGCACAAGCGTAATCATCGGCATCGGGTGAATAATCGGCTTTGTTTTCGAAAGTTACTTCGGGCAGGTTATAATCTGAAATCAGTTTATCCTGGTTAAGTTCGGAAAGCTTACCGGCAACGCCGTAAACCGATCCGTTGAACCCTTCTTTGAGCAAAAGAGTGCCCCTGATCATACAATAACCATTCGAGCGCAGCTCAAAACCCGCATATTTTTTCATTGTTTTTCGAACCAGCGTAAAGCGGTTTGGCTGGTTAAGTACCGCGCGGTTGTGGCCATTCTCATCATCGGGGAAGTTGATTGCTGGCACAACGCAATCGACAAGCTTATCGAAGCTGAGCAACTGCGAGTAGCGAATAAGATCCCACTCAAAAGATTCGGGAAGTACCAGGTAATCATTATATAGGTGCGCGGTAATCATTTTTCTATTTTATTCGACCATCCAGTCGATGATGCTTTTTTGAATACCGTTGAGATCGCCGGGCAGATCGTCAAATTTTATTTTTGTTATCTCCAGCCGGCTTTCTTCGTTGAATATTTCGATAATATCGGGACGCATTTCAAAAGCTTCGTAGATTGCCTTCATCTTGTTGTTGAATTCGCGAAGCTCTTTTTCGGTGCGTTTTTCATTCATTTCCTTTTCGGCATTGAGTAGTTCTTCAGGTTTCAATTTGTTTATCCCCTCCATTATTTCAGAAAACTCTTTTCTGATTAATGGTATGTTCCGATCTTTCCACCATTGAAGGCGCGAGCAACGTATTTCATTGATTGCGGCGAGAACCGGTTTGTTATCTCCAATGGTAACCGACTCGAAGAGAAGTTTGTAAAGATTTATTACTTCAATGTTTTTCATAGTTTATTAAAATTTAGTTTGTTAAACACTTGCTGCTGTACATATTCCATTTAAAAATGTAAAAGAGTTATAATTACCTGTTCCTGAGAACCCATTTGATGGTGTGAAAACACCTGCTGAGCTTATGCGTGTAGTGGTTCCTATTACTAGACCTGATGAACCATTTATCGTAATTCCAAAAGCAGTTACAAGCGTACATGATAAATATCCACCCAAATTCATATCTCCAGCTGCTTGTATACCTGCACTTGAAAAAATGCTCCCATTAACATATAATTTATAAGTATCGTCCGAATTTGCACCAATCCCAACATTTGAGTTATAATGAAGGCCATAGCTGTCGTTAATCCACTGGCTTGATGCTGATCCGGAACTTGCTGCTGTTACACGGCCTTTTGCATCGACAGTTATCGATGCAAGGGTGTAACTACCGGCTGATACACCTGAGTTTGCAAGCGTTAACGCTCCTGAATTGCTTATAGACGCATCGCCACTTAAGGCTACACCTGTAGCCACATTCCCACTTGAGCCTACAAATAATCTTGCAGAAGCAAGGTATACACCAAGGTAGCTGTGAGTATGACTCGACAGGGCATAACTGTTTGAGTCGAATGCCCAGGTATTTGTTCCTGTACGTTTGAGCATTCCAGTTCCGGTTAACGATGCTATGGTGGACAGTTCTTCGCTGTATGGCTGCACGACAAACGTTAGCCCGTAACCAGCAATTGTGGTTGGGTTTGTGCCTGCTGTTACGCGACCTTTTGCATCGACAGTTACAGAGCGATAAGTTCCGGCTGTAACGCCGCTGTTATCGAGGGCATGTGTATGCGTGCCAGAGGCTACCGAGTTGGTTGATGAGCTGGTAATGTTTGATGGAGTACCCATTGTAACTGTGCCGGTTCCGCTAATGGTTGTAAAGGTCATTCCGTTACCAGCGGCAACACTGGTAACAGTTCCAGCGCCGGCGCTGCCGTTGCTTGCTGCTGTAACGCGGCCTTTAGCATCCACAGTTATGCTTGCATTTGTGTAGCTACCGGCTGTAACGCCCGAGTTATCGAGGGCATGGGTATGGGTGCCAGTGCTTACCGAGTTGGTACTGGAGCTTGTGATATTAGATGGTGTGCCCATTGTAACCGTTACAACCCCTTGTGTTATTGTTGTAAAACTCATTCCATTACCTGATACAACATGGCCAGTAAGAAAATCGTTCAGCCGTAATACGTTATCAACATCAACTTTCACGGTTATGCCGTTAGGGGTTAAGCCGTCGTGGTGCGATAGTGTATGCAGCAGGTTATCGCTTGTAATTTCACCCTCGGGGCCAATGTAACCTGTCCCTTCGTAATTCGACTGGATGTTGATTTCGTGTATGGGTAATTTATCTGCCATCTTTTACCAATTTTCAAAAGCTAAACCATTGCCTAAATTGTATAGATGCAGAAAATCAGCTTCAGCAATTACACTATTTAAAATACCTACCTGCATCATTTTGCCATAATATAAAACAGATGCTCCTTTTCCTCCAACGGTTAAATTTTGTGTATTTAATATTGTGGCTGTTAAATTATTTTGAGAAGTAGAATGGGTTTTTAAAACACCGTCGATATAAAATTTAACACCTTCTGGTGTTTTGCTTCCATCGTAAGTAACGCCAAGGTGATGAAACACTCCCTTAGATATACTTGATGAACATTGAACGATCAACGCATTTGTTGTGCTATTTCTTAATATAAATGTTGGAAAACTGTCGGTGGCGCTGTATGGAAGATACAGCTCAAACCCTCTATAATTGGGAGAACCTTCTGCCTTACAGATAATTTCCCTACTAACGGATGAATTTGTTTGATTAATCCATACAGCTATGGAAAATGAGTCGGTGTTTTCAAAACCGAGCACATTACCAAAATTAACATAGCTTGATGATCCATTGAAACTAAAACATGGCGTTACGTTTGTAATGCCGGTTTGGTTCATGGTTATATTATTGGCCGTGCCACTGTATGTGCCTAATTTATCGCTCACTGCTGTTCCTGTCGTTTCATCAAAATTCCAACATGCGAGTGCTTTATCTCGAAGAGAGCCTGCAAACCTATATGGATTTACTATGTTCATACTTTTGTAATTTTTTAAAACATTTAAAAGCGGATTTATTATTACCTCTCCCATGACGCATCAATTTCGGGTTCTTGCCCTGCAATTAGTTGAGCCTTTTTTGTTTTCTTGTTTTCGTGATTCTTCCAAAACTTTACAGCGATGCCGCTTAGTTTTTCCCATTCTTGTTGCTCTGCGGCAGTTAATTCTAACTTTTTTGAAGCTCGAATAAGCGCGGCAACTACCAGAGTAAGCGATTTCAGTTGCTCGGTGGTGTTGAATACTGCCTCATTAGCTTCGCGTTCGGCATTGTCGATAGCCAACTCTATTTCATCGGCTTCTCTTTTTTGAAGCGTATAGGTAATGCGGTACTGGTTAAGGTACGGGTAGTCCGGATGAGGATTGGTTGTTACCTCTTCGGTAGTTGAGAGAACGAAAATGCGACTATCGTAGTCGGGTTGAATATACGGGGTATGCTTTACGAGCCACTCAAGTGAAGGGTCTAACCCTACAACTGGTTGCATGTCTTCACGAGGGTACTCATCGTGTTTAATTATCTCTCCTGTGTTTTTATTAATCAAAACTGCTTTCATAATATATAATTTAAGATTTAATACCTATAAAAGTAAGCTTCAAACCTGCACCGGCAACCGTGCTGCCTATTTGGTCGACAAAAACAGATATCTCTTCATCATCGGCCAGCGATGTATCGGTTAATATTGCTGCTGTTGCAGCTGTTGTTGAAGTTGTTTCTCCCGCATCAATTGACAATTTGGTTGTTGTCATAATTGATGTTCCTGATTTGTGTATATCAACAATTAAATTGCTGCCTGTAGGGGCTATATTAACATTTGCACGGACAGCAGAAAGTGTCATTGCAAACGGCATACGAAAAGATATCTTAGCTACACTTTCACTAGCAGTTAGTGCAGTTTTTTCATCCGAACATGCAAATGGTCTTTCGACATACCCCGAGGCCGATGTAGTAATGCGACCTTTCGCGTCTACGGTTATATTCGCATTTTTATAGCTTCCTGCCGTAACACCGCTGTTATCGAGGGCGTGGGTATGCGTGCCCGAGGCTACCGAATTAGTGCTTGTACTTGTAATGTTTGATGGAGTGCCCATTGTAACCGTGCCAGTGCCGGTAATGGTTGTGAAGGTCATTCCGTTGCCAGCAGCAACAGAAGTAACTGTTCCGCTTCCTCCTGTTGTGGCCGATATTATACCATCGGTAATTGTGATGCTTGTACCGTCGACTTTCACACAACCCAAAACGGTTGTTGTTGCTGTTGGAAGCGTTAGCGCGTGGGTATGGGTGCCTGTACTTACCGAGTTGGTTGTGGCATTCGTAATTGTTGACGGTGTGCCCATTGTAACGGTACCCGTGCCAGTGATAGTTGTGAAGGTCATTCCGTTGCCAGCGGCCACACTGGTAACAGTACCGCTTCCACCTGTTGTGGCCGATATTACACCATCGGTAATTGTGATGC
>Ga0209373_10000842_pt1 | contig 42084 bp, 31 predicted proteins | sample Higcelweek5metaG_FD_187173 | JGI IMG/M metagenome (GOLD analysis project Ga0209373, IMG submission 187173) | Freshwater pond sediment microbial communities from the University of Edinburgh, under environmental carbon perturbations - High... | ecosystem: Environmental > Aquatic > Freshwater >... | reverse complement strand
CCAGTCCCGCTATCTTCTTGTGAACGAGTCCTTCACCCGGCTGTATGGTTTGGACAAGAGCGAAATTCTTGGCCGCACCCTGCGGGAGTTCTATCCATCGGACAATGCGGAGCGCCACTGCTCCATCGATGACGCGGTGCTGGCGCGCCAGAACGGCGACTCGACGCAGTACGAGGAGTCGTTCGCCCTGGCCGGCCAAGAGCAGCGCCATTGGCTGGTGTTCAAGTCGCACCTGCGCCTGGCCGATGGCGGCTCCGGCATCGCCGGCATCGGCATCGACATCACGGAGCGCAAGCAAGCCGAGGAAGCCCTGCGGGAAGAGCGGCGCAGGCTTGCCGATGTCATCGAGGGCACCCGCACGGGCATCTGGGAATGGAATCTGGCCAGCGGCGAGCTTCTTTGCAACGAGCGCTGGGCGCAGATCCTCGGGCGCACCCTTGAGAAACTGGGGCCGTTGACCATGGACGGCAGCAAAGCATTGACGCACCCGGACGACCTTCCCTTGTGCGACGAGGCGCTGGCCCAGCACTTCTGCGGGGCGACGCCGTTTTTCGATGTCGAAATGCGCATGCGCCACGCGGACGAGCGCTGGGTCTGGGTGCACGTGCGCGGCAGGGTGTTCAAGCGCGATTCGGCGGGACAGCCGCTGCTCATGTCCGGGGCCCTCAGCGACATAGACGCGCGCAAGTCGACAGAGGAGCGCCTTGCCCTGGTGGCCCGCTTCCCGGTGGAGAATCCGCATCCCGTGCTGCGCGCCGATGCCAAGGGCCGCTTGCTCTACGCCAACCCCTCGGCCGAGCCGCTGCTCAACAGCTGGCGGCAAAAAGTTGGCGGAAGACTCCCCCGCGAGCTGCGCCACGAACTGCGCCTAGCGCTCGATTCCGGCCAGGCGCGCACCTCGGAGCGCTCCTACGCCAGCGGCGTGTATTCCTTCACCGTCTCCCCCTTCGTGGACAAGGGCTATGTCAATATCTACGCCGTGAACGAAACCCAGCGCAAAGCCACGGAGATGGCTCTGCGCTTGAGCGAGCTGCGTTACCGCGAGCTGGCCGTTATGCTGCGGCTGATGTGCGACAACGTGCCGGACATGATTTGGGCCAAGGACATGGAGAACCGCTATCTTTTCGCCAACAAGGCCATGTGCGACCAGTTCCTGTGTCTGGAGGAAGGCGAGCAGCCTCTGGGCAAGACCGAGGAATATTTCGCCAAGCGCGAGCAGGCCGCCCACCCGGACGAGCCGGACTGGCACAATCTGTGGGCCGCCTGCCTGCGCTCCGACCTGGAGACCCTTGCGGGGCGCGGGCGCGGGCAATACGAGGAGGCCGGATTCTGCCAGGGCCGGTTCAAGCATTATGATGTGCGCAAGGCGCCCTTTGTGAACGGCCAGGGCGTGGTCATCGGCACTGTCGGCTCCGCGCGCGACATAACCGAGAAGAAGAGCGCGGAGGAGGCCCTGGCCAGAAGCGAAGAGCGTTTCCGCACCCTGGCCCAGGTTTCGCCCGTGGGCATCTTTCAGGCCGATACCACGGGGCATTGCACCTATGTCAACGACCAGTGGGCGCGCATCAGCGGCTACCCCAAGGTTGCGGCGCTCGGCATGGGCTGGCTGCGCACCCTGAACACCGCCGACCGCAGGGGCATTTTGCACGGCTTCCGCGAAACCGCGCGCACGGGCGACGATTTCGTCACCGAACTGCGCTTCCGCCCCGCGCACGGGCAGAAGCTTGGGCGCTGGGTGCTGGTGCGCGCCGCTGCGGAGCGCGGTCCGCAGGGCGGCTTCACCGGCTTTGTGGGCGCTGTGACGGACATCACTGAGCTGAAGCGGGCTGAGGCGGCTCTGCGCCAGGCCAAGGCCGAGGCCGAGGCCGCGACGGAAGCCAAGGCCCTGTTCCTGGCCAACATGAGCCACGAAATCCGCACCCCGCTCTCCGGGGTCATAGGCACCACCAGGCTTCTGGCCCAGTCGCGCCTGGACGAGGCCCAGCGCCAGCTGGTGGACATGGCTGTGGATTCAGGCCGCGCCCTGCTCGACGTGGTGAACGACATTCTGGACTTCTCCAAAATCGAGGCCGGGCAGTTCAAGCTGCGCAATGCTCCGTTCCCTCTGCGCCATACACTGGAGTCCATAACCGGTCCTCTGGCTATTCTTGGGCAGGAGCGCGGGCTTTCCCTCACGGTGGAGGTGGCCCGCAACGCGCCGGATGCTCTTGTGGGCGACGAGGCCCGCCTGGGCCAGGTGCTGCGCAATCTGCTGACCAACGCCCTCAAATTCACGGATGCCGGCGGCGTCAGCCTGGCCGTGCGGACGGAGCCGCGCGGCGAGGAAGGCGCCCGGCTGTCCTTCAGCGTCACGGATACGGGCATCGGCATAGCCCCCAGCTATTTGCCGCGCATCTTTGACAGCTTCAGCCAGAGCGACAGCTCCTATGGGAAGCAGCACGGCGGCACCGGTCTCGGCCTGGCCATCAGCAAGAGCCTTGTGGAGCAGATGGGCGGCTCCATTCTGGTGCGCAGCAGCCTGGGCAAGGGCAGCACGTTCACCGTCACCTTGCCATTTGCCTTGGCTGTTCAACCCGCGCCCCCCGCGGCTTCCGTGGAGGCGCCCGCGGCCCCGGAGCCGGAGGAGACCGAGCAGGCTCCGGTGCCTGCGGGTCAGGCCGCCGTGCGCGTGCTCTTGGCTGATGACAACGCCATCGGCCGCGTGCTCATGGAGCATGTGCTGAGAAACGCCGGGTACGACGTGGTCTGCGTGGCCGACGGGCGCGAGGTGCTGCGCGCGCTGCGCCGGGAGCGCTTCGGCCTTGTGCTCATGGATGTGCAGATGCCGCGCATGGACGGCCTCACCGCCACCAGGCAAATCCGTCTGGGCGAGGCCGGGGCGGAAAGCCGCAACGTCGCCGTGGTGGCGCTTACGGCCTACACCTCGCGGGAGGACCGCCAGAATTTCCTCGATGCGGGCATGGACGAAGCCGTGTCCAAACCGGCCGAGGAGAAACTGCTGTTCGCGGCCATGGAGCGCGCCTTGGCCATTGCCGCCGCGCGCGTGCAGACCGTTGCGGAAACTCCTGCCGCCTATGGCGCCGCGTCTGCCGCGGCCAAGTCCGGCACGGTGCAGGCGGCTCCGGCCGCCAGCGTTCCGGAACGCCTGGACCGGGAATATCTTTCGCGCTCCTTCGGGGATAATCACGCCCTGCTGGCGCTTTTGCTGCGCCAGTTTCAGGAAAAGAGCCTGCCGGAGATCGAGCAGGGCATCGAACGCTCCCTGGCGGAGGGCGATCTGCACCAGGCGCGCGAGGTGGCCCACCGGACACGCGGCACCCTGGCCTCCATCGGCGCGGCTCGCGGCATGAACCTTGCCGCCGCCGCCGAAAACGCCGCCGCCAAAGACGACTGGGAGCGCTTTGCGGAAATGGCCGCAGCCCTGCAGAAAGAGCTGGCCGCCTTGGCCGAGCACCTTGACCAGGGGCTGCCCTGGGGGGGAGAGACTGTGGAGAAGGACGACGCGGGAAAGGCAAAGGGAAAGGAGAACGACGCATGACGACGCATCGGGGGCAGCTGCCCGCAGATCCTGAGATTGAAGCCATCGTGCGCGCCCTGGGGCTTGTCCCCTTGCCTCAAGAGGGCGGGCTCTATGCCGAGACCTACCGCTCCGCGCGCGTGTTGCCCGCCGGGGCGGCCGGGCCGGACCAGACAGGGCCGCGCGCCTGCGCCACGGCCATCTATTATCTGGTCACGCCCACGCGCTTTTCCGCCCTGCACCGCGTGGCCAGCACGGAGATCTTTCACTTTTACCTTGGCGATCCAGTGCAGATGCTGCAGCTGCACCCGGATGGCCACGCAAGCAGCCACGCCATCGGCACGGACATCCTGGCCGGGCAGCGGCCCCAAGTGGTGGCGCCGCGTGGGGTCTGGCAGGGCACGCGGCTTGCGCCCGGCGGCCGCTTTGCGCTGCTTGGCTGCACCGTGAGCCCTGGGTTCGACTTCGCCGACTACGAGCACGGCGTTCGCACCGCGTTGCTGCGCGCCTATCCGCAGGCTGCGGCGGAAATCGAGGCCTTGACGCCGGAAGAGTAAGGTCGGGACCGCATCGCCGCGCTCCCCTTGCCTGCGGCGGAAAGATACCTATTCTTCTCCGTTATGAAACACATCCTCTGCCCCGACTGCCATGCCGTGAACCGTGTGGACGACGCCCGCCTGGGCCAGGCCGTCTGCGGCAAGTGCGCCAAGCCCCTTGTGGGCGGCGTGCTGCACCTTGACGCGCCGCTGCTGCAGAACCTTTTGACCCGCGACGGCCTGCCGCTGCTGGTGGATTTCTGGGCCCCGTGGTGCGGCCCCTGCCGCATGATGGCGCCAGCCTTTGAGGAGGCCGCGAGGCTGCTCGCGCCGGGAGTGCGCTTGGGCAAGGTCGATACGGAACAGGAGCAGGCCCTGGGCGCGCGCTTTCAGGTGCAGTCCATTCCCACCCTTGTCCTGTTCCAGAACGGACGGGAGATCGCCCGCCTGCCGGGAGCCCGGCCCGCCAAGGAAATTGTGGACTGGACGCGCAGCCGCCTGGGCTAGCGCGAAGCTGGTCCCGTGGGGCTGCTTTTCCTCAAGTGCTCTGAGGACCTACGGCTTCCCTCATGAATCGAAAAGGCTCTTCCTGCGTTTCGCCGCCGGGGGAGCCTTCTCCGTTGAGGAAGGGCGGGAGGAGCCTTGCCCGGCGCTTGTCGCATTCCCTCCTGATTTCGTGGCGGCGCTGTGTTTGTCCTCATCCCTGGCCGCAGGGCAGCGCACGCTCTTGCGGGACCACGCCGGAGCGCATGCCGCCAGCAAGTAAAAAGGCTTGGAGTGCAAACGCGCCCCAAGCCTTTTGGATTGTCCTGAAAACGTCCGGGGGATTCCCCGGTGTGAAGGGACGAGTAAGCCTCTTGTGCTCTTTAGCCCGCCTGCCCCTCGGCCCGCAGCTGGTCGGTGAGGGCCTTGAGGTTCTGCGCCTGCCGGGCCAGTTCGGCCACGGCGTCGGCGGAGCGGTTCATGGCTTCGGCCGTGTCGTTGGAGATGCGGCTGATGTCCTCGACGCTGCGGTTGATCTCCTCGCTGGTGGCGGACTGCTGTTCCGCGGCGGTGGCGATGGAGCGCACCTGGTCGGAGCTGGCCTCCACAAGGCCCACAATGGTGTGCAGGGCCTGCCCGGACTGCTCGGCCAGGGCAGTGGCCTGCTGGATGGTCTCCACGGAGCGGTCCACGCTTTCGATGCTTCTGTGCGTGCCTTCCTGAATGCCGCGGATGGCTTGCCCGACCTCTTTGGTGGCGGTCATGGTCTTTTCGGCCAGTTTGCGCACTTCATCCGCCACGACGGCGAAGCCGCGCCCGGCGTCGCCCGCGCGCGCCGCCTCAATGGCGGCATTAAGGGCCAGCAGGTTGGTCTGGTCGGCAATGTCGGTGATGACGGAGAGGATGTTGCCGATGCCGTCGGCTTGGCGGCCAAGGGACGACATGTCCTGCTTCAGCTCTTCGCTGGTCTTTTGCACCAGGGTTATGCCGGTGACGGCCTGGGCCACCACCTGCGCGCCCTGGGCGGCGTTCTTGCGGGCGGATTCGCTGGTTTCTGCGGCGCGCCCGGCGTTTTGCGCCACCTCAAGCACGGTTGCGTTCATTTCCTCCATGGCCGTCGCGGTCTCGGTGACGCGCTGGGACTGGTGCTCCGTGCCGCGCCGTGACTGCTCGATCTGCGAGGCGAGGTCCTCCGCTGCGGAGGAGACCACGCCCACCACCTGCTCCAGCTTGCCCGCAGCCTGGAGCAAGCCCTCGCGCTTGGCCTGGGCGGCCTGTTTCAGGGCGTCCTCGGCCACGGCGGTGGCGCGCTTGGCTTCCTCGGCCAGGCGGGAGGCCTCTTCGCTCTTCTGGTCGCTCTCCGCGATCATGCTCTTGAGCCTGCCCACCATGTGGCGCAGGGTTTCGGCCAGGGTGCCTATCTCGTCCGCGCGGTGCACATCAAGCTGTTCGTCGAGGTCGCCCTCGGCCACCTTGGTGGCGAAGTCCGCCGTGCGCTTGAGGGGCGTGGCCAGAGAGCGCGCGAACCACAGTCCCAGGCCGCCCATGAGGCCGCAGATGATGACTGCGGCGATGGACATGGACCAGTTGATGCTGCTTTTTGTGTGTTCGATGATCTTGCGCTCTTTGCCGATGAAGAACATGCCCTCGATCTTGTTGTTGACGTCTTTGAGAGGCCAGTAGGCCGTCTCGTAGGGCTTGCCCAGAATGGTGTTGCTGGAGTGGAAGAACTCGCCCTTTTTCAGCACGTTCTCAAGCACGAGGGGGTTGTCCATCTTGGTGCCCAGGGCGCGCTTGCCATCTTTCATGATCGTGGTGGAAACGCGGGTGTCCAGGTCGAAGATGGTCATCTCCATGCCCGTCAGGTCCTTGATGGCGTCCACGAACTTCTCGCCGGTAAGGCTGTTGCCAACGGCGATGACACCAATGATGACGCCGTTCAGCTTGATGGGCTGCGCGCCGCGCACGCCGAACTTGACCACGTTGCCGCGTTCGATGCCGACAACGGGCTTGTCCTTGAGGGCGCTGGCCAGGCTGATGAGGTTGAGGCCGGAGTCGCCCGCCTTGTCATCGTGGGCGCGCACCAGAATGATGCCTTTCGCATCGGACACCAGGATGGAGTCCACGGCATTGATTTCAAGCTCCGGCTTCAGCAGGGCCTTGAGGGCTTTCGCGTCGCCTTTGCTTGTGGCCTCGATGACGGCGGGATTTTTCGAAAGCGACGTGGCGAGTTGGAACAGATCGGTCTTTTGCGCTTCGATCTGCTTCTCCACCACGCCTTGGAACAGGGCGATGTTGTCCCTGGCTTCCGAATCAAAGCCTTTGCTCACGAAAAAATTGGCGACGAGAAACATTCCCAGCCCGGTTGCCAAAACCGAGGCGACGACCATGGAGGTGACCTTCACGAAAATATTCAGTTTCATTGTTTCTCCTGCGCGGCTGCTTTGAACTTGGTGTAGGGGAGTTCAAACGCGTCTACGTACTGTATCGGAACAAAATTGTTACAGCAACAGGGAGAAATAAGAAAATATTGGGATCAGACAGGCATATCCGCGTCGAGGAGTGTCTGCCTGCGGACGATAAAAATTACGCATATCTGTTGTGCGATTGCGCAGTCTGTCAGACGGGGGCATTGCGGTGTAGCGGACGCAGTGGAAATCGTGACCGTTGGCGGTGGACGCTTGTATTTTTATATAAAATCCGTGCTGTTCCGCGCACACAGGCGCTCACCGCTCAAGCCAAGAGGTTCGCGGGCCCATGCCTCAGCGTGGAGGATGCTAGAGGAGCGCCGGTCTGGACCAACGGTCGATGAAGGCGCGCGTGTCGAATTTGCGCGCCGCGCCGCCAGCGGTCATGGAGCGGATGGTTCCGAACACGGCGCGCTCCGGCCAGGGGCGGTCGTGCACGCCGCCGATGCTCCAGGCGGCTCCGGCGTAGCCGTTCACGTCGCGGCCGTCGAGGGACAGGGTATCATTCAGGCGCAGCACGCGGGAAAGGGCCGCGACCGCGTCCGGGGACCAGAGCAGAAGCTGCTTGGCCCAATACATGCGCAGCCAGCCGTGCATGTGCCCGGTGGCTAGAAGCTGGCGCTGGGCGGCGTTCCAGAGCGGGTCCGGGGTCTCGCCCGCGTCCAGCTGGCCCTCGGTCACCAGGTAGGGCCTCATGTCGGCCTCGTGTTTTGCCAGCGTTGCCCGCGCCCAGGCCGGGAACGCCTCCGGAGAGTCGTAATTTGGATTGTGAAGGCAGAAGTTCTCAGCCAGTTCGCGCCGCACGATGAGCTGCTCGAGGAAGGCTTCCCGCGCTTCAACCGGGGCCTTTGAGGCTGCCAGCACGGAAAGGGCTATGCGCTGGGCGGAAATGTGCCCGAAGTGCAGATAGGGCGAGAGCAGCGACGCCGCAGGATTGACAGGCGTGTTGCGGTCGTCGGCGTAGCGGGGCAGGCCGGTGGACAGAAAGCGTTCAAGGGCGGCGTGTGCCGCGGCCTCCCCCGGTGGAAAAGACGCGGGCGCGGGACCGAACTCGGCCAGAAGCGCGGGCCAGTCCGTCTTGGGCAGCGGGCCGGGCCAGGACCGGACCTGACGGGCGGCGTCCGGGAAGGGGTCGAGGAATTCCGGCAGCCGCCGCTGTATCTTGGGGCGGATGGTGCGGGCCATGTATTCGGCCTTGTCCGAGGCCACGCGCGCCGGCACGATGTTGCGGCCGTCCACCTCGATGGCCGGGCAGGCGAGGTCGGCGAGCAGTTCCGCCAGCCAGGCCCGCTTGGGCCTTGTGGGGTCGGCGTCGGTGATGACGGTTCCGGCCTTGGCCTGGCGCGCGAACACGGCCAGCTTGTGGCCCGGATCACCGCGCAGCACCACCAGGGGAATGTTCCAGGCCGCCAGCGTTGCGGCGGTTTCGGCCAAGCCGTGCACCATGAAGGCGAGGTGCGCCAGAGCGGCCAGGGAGTAGTGCCGGGGCAGGCAAAACACAACGGCCAAAGGCTGGTTCCGCTGCTCCGCCACGGCCTGGGCATGCAGCAGGGCCCAGTTGTCCGCCGCGCGCATTTCCCTGTGCATCCAGTAGAGCACCGGGCCGGGGTGTTCCGCTTTGTCGTGGATGAGCCGTGCGCGCGCTGGGTGCATGCGGTCCGCCTTAGGTCGCCCTGGCCACGGCTTGGCGCTGGCGCAAAATGGACAAGCCCCAGGGCACGGCCAGCAGAAGCAGGGTGCCTCCCCAGGCCAAGGCCGCCGGGTTCACAAGCCCCTCGTTGAGGGGGATGGCCACGGCCCCGACGACGAAGCCGCCCACGAACAGCCACTCCTCACGGGGCGAACCCACCGGGCGCGGCGGATTTTTCGTGGCGAAGAGCCGCAGGGTAAGGCACAGGGCCACGGGCAGAAACTGGGCCACGCGGAAGTCGCGGTAGCGCGGATCGACAAGGAGCCCGAAAGCCAGGGACAGGGCGGCCAAGCCGAACAGCAGATCGAGCAGGCCAACGAGCTCGGCGCGGTTGGCGAGGTTCACCCGCCGGGAGCGCAGCGACTCCAGCCGGGCGATGACCGGGGTGAGCGGCTGCGGTCCGGGGGGGGCACCGTGCCCGGAAGCGAGATCGGCCAGTTCGGAAAAAACGAGGAAGCAGAGCAGCGCGCCGCCGCCGGTCATGAGCACGCCGCTTGCGATTCCGATGGGGCCGAAGGCCAGGCGCAGGCTTTGCTCCGCGCTGGCGGCGAGCAGCGTGGACAAGAACTGCGCGGACAGGCAGACGAGAGCGGTTTTTCCGAACCCGCACGGCGGCCGCAGGCTCAGGGCCAGCCCTGCCAGCAGCGCGGCTAGGCCCGTGGAGGCGAGGAAGGCCATGAGCCAGTATGGTTTTTCACTCACCGGGCCGGTCAGCGGGAACTTCATGTGCCGGTCCACGTCGATAAGCCCCCAGTTGCCGCCCACGGTGCCTTCCTGATTGGTCTTCCAGGGTTCGTCGAAGAGCTCAAAAATATTGAAGTCGATGCCACGCTCCTCGGCGGTGTTCATGACCTGGCGGACGAATTTGGCCTGGGCCACGCGGCCGGGCACGGCGCCCTCGCGCACGCGGCCGGCGCTGGGCCAGCCTATTTCGCCGATGAGCACGGGCTTGCCCGGATAGGTTTTGCTTATCTTGGCGTGGGCCTCGAGCATATGGTCGATGGTGCGGTCGAGAGGCGTGGGTGTGTTTTCCCAATAGGGCAGCACATGGATGGTGATGGAGTCGACCGCCTGGGCCACCTTGGGGTAAAGCATCCAGTATTCCCAGACGTCGGCGTAGGTGACAGGCTGCTTGATGGCCGCCTTAACGCGCTCAATGTAGTTGATGAGCAGCTCCGGGGTGACCTCTGAGCGCAGCAGCACCTCATTGCCCACAACGACGCGGTCCACGGTTTCGGGATACTCGTTGGCGGCCTTGATGGCCCCGGCGATCTCCTCTTCGTTGTCCTTGAGGTTCGCGCCGATCCAGGCCCCCAGAATCACCTTGAGGCCGTATTTTTGCGCAAGCTCCGGCACGGGGGCGAACTGGCCGCCGTTGGAATAGGTGCGGATGCGTGTAAAGTGCTGTGCCGCAACGGCCATGTCCTCCTCAAGCTGCTTTTGCGTGAAGGGCTGGCCAAAGGGGCTTTGCCCGGCGCGGTAAGGGCTGAAGGAGGCGCTTTTGATGCGCGGGGTCTTGGCGTCGGGTATGTCCTGCGGACGCCCCTGCACCCACCAGAAGGCGAAGTTGAGGGCGGCGGCGGCAGCCAGAGCGATGAGGGCCGTGGAGAGTCCGGCCAGGACTTTGAGAATGGGGCGCATGAAACCTCCGCAGGGGGGACGTGGCTCCGTCCTCCGGTGGACGGGAGGTCCCTGCCTACCCGTTCCCGCCCGGGGATTCAAGCCCCAGGGGACAGGCGGGGCCCTCCGCGCCGGTGGCGAGCACATAGCGGTTCTTGCCGCTGCGCTTGGCGCTGTACATGGCCTGATCGGCCAGGGCCATGAGTTCCGCCGGGGTTTTCCCGGCCAGGGGGGCCAGGGCGATGCCCACAGAGGCGCCCACGCGGGCCTCGCAGCCATTGATGCAAACGGGTTCGTTCACTGCCTCGATGACCCGGGCCGCAAGTTTTTCCGGCTCAAAGGCCTCGCAGGGCCAGGTTTCCATGAGCACGAACTCGTCGCCGCCCAGGCGCACGCAGTTTTCCGGCCGGGAAACGCACAGACGCAGGCGGCTGGCCACGGACTGCAGCAAAATATCGCCCGCCTGGTGCCCCAGGGTGTCGTTGACGGCCTTGAAGCCATCAAGGTCGAGAAAAAACAACGCCAGCACGTGGCGGAAGTCCAGGGCGCCCGCAACAAGCTTGGGCAGGGCGTCGGTGAGGAATAGTCGGTTGGGCAGGCCGGTCAGCGTATCGTGATAGGCGGCGTGGTGCAGGTCGTGCACGTTGCTCAGGTCTTTGACGATGCAGTAGAAGATTTCCGTGTCCGGCGAGTACAGCACGTTCCAGTTGAAGCGTTTGTAGTGGCCCTTGTCGCAGCGGAAGCGGAAATCAAAAGTGGTGCTGGCCGTGTCGCTGGTGATGAGGCTTTGCAGGGCGGCAAGCGCACGTTCGCGATCGTCGAATTCCATGAATTCAAGGAGATATTTCCCGCGCAGGGATTCGGGCCAAAAGCCTGTCGCCCGCTGCCAGGCGGAGTTGACGGCCAGGATGCAGCCGTCCATATCGAGTGCCAGCGCCATGTCGTAAGACAAGGCCATCCAGGCGTAGCGCTCGATGTCGAAGAGGCCTGCAACCTGCTCGCAGCCAGCGCCTTCTTCCATCAGTTCCTTTACATTCATGACAGTAGCCGCTAGCATTTGTCTCTACATAAGTCCATGTCCAGACTAATGTTACAAAAATTGTCACCATTGCCAAGGGACCGGCTATGACCCGCCAATCGAACTATGAGACCCTGTTTGTGGCGCGCCAGCCAGTATTGGACGCCAGCCTGGCGACATGGGGCTATTTCCATTATTATCGGCGTTGCCTGGAACACACCTATTCGGAATTTTCCGATCCGCTCCAGGCGACGCTTTCCGTCATTCAGTGCCTGCCCGCCTGCATGGACACCTGCAACGGTCCGCATAAATCCCTGATCCACCTGCCGCCCCAAGCGCTCATGACCGGAATTCCCAAGGCCCTTGGCCCTGCGTGCGTCCTGCCCGTGCTGGATTTTTATCCTGGCGATGAACCAACGTTTCTGCAGGCCTTGCGGACGCTTACCGCAGAGGGTTACGAACTGGCCCTGGACCTGCCGCATCCTTTTGAGCTGGACTCTCAGTTGCTTGACGTGTGCGGGACGGTGATTTTGGACATGCGCGCGCCCGAGGCCATGAACGGCGAGCTCCAAAAAGTTGTGGCGGCGCTTAAGGCGCGCGGCAAAAGGCTGCTGGCCAAGCGCGTGGAAAACCACGACGCCGCCGACCTGGCCCGCGAGCTGGGCTTCGACCTGTTCGCCGGGCATTTCTTTCGCGAGCCAGTCACCCTGGCGCAGCGCAAGGTTTCCGCGGCGGAGTCCACCCGCTTGACCCTGCTCGACGTGCTGGCCAAATCCGAACCGGCCACGGACGTGCTCGTTTCGGCCATCGAGGCCGACGCCTCGGTGTCGTACCGGGTGCTGACGCTGCTCAACTCGCCGCACTTCGGCCTGATCAAGAAGGTCTCCAGCGTGCGGCAAGCCGTGCTGCTGGCCGGCTGGGTGCAGCTCGCCGCCTGGCTCCGGGTCATGGTCATGGGCGATGTGACGCCTTCCAGCAAGGCGCGCGAGCTGCTGCATCTCTCGGCCCAGCGGGCCAAGTTCTTCGAGCTGCTGGCCGTGGCTTCCGACCGGCGTGAGCAGGCCGACAGCCTCTTTTTGCTGGGGCTCTTCTCGCTTCTGCCCGCCATGCTGGACATGCCCATGGAAAAGGTGCTGGAAAAGCTGGCCCTGGCGGATGATCTGTACGCCGGGCTCTGCGGCAAGCCCGGACCCTACTCCCCGTGGCTCGGCATGGCCCAGGCCATTGAGGACACGCGCTGGGACGACATGGCCCAGCACGCCCTGGCTCTGGGTCTGCCCACGGGCTCCGTGGCCACGGCGTACAACGCCTCGTTTCAGTGGGCCGATACGCTCCTGGTGGCCATTCCAGACACGCGCCACCAAAACGGAAGCGGTCGCGGCAAGCCTTAAGCCCGCCGCAACCGCCGACGCGCCCTCGCGTGTTTTCAACGTCACGAGGTGCCCATGATCCAGCCCGTGGACAACGCCACCACGACTTTGGCGGGGCTTGCCGCCGCCAATGGACCCTGGCTGTCCATGCGGCTGGCCCGCCTGGCTGAGCTTGCTGATTTGCCCCTGGCGCGGGAGCTGATTGAGCGCGCCGTTGCGGGCGCCTCAAAGGTGCTGGCCGAGGTCTTGAATGCCGAGGGCCACTTGGCGCTGAACGCCGGCCCCGCCGATCCCGTGGTTCTGCTGGGGCGCGAGCAGGCCGAGGTCCACCAGCAGACCGGACTTTCCATGCCTTCCTCCCTCAAGGTGCAGCGTCTGCTACGCCGGGCCTACGACGATCTCGTCCGCGAATCCTGGGTGGACCGCGATTCCCGCGCCCGCGCCCATGAGGACGTGGAGCACTTTTTCGAGCGCGCCCTGGCGGGCCTTGTGTCCGCCTGGACAGGGCATGCCGCCGTCCCGCAGGATTCCGACTTGGCTGGGCTGGTGGCCCGGCGCGAGGACGAATTGCGCCGCGCGCTCGCCGCCGCTAAAAAAATTACGCTTCTTATGCACCAGGCCAGGGCTGGCACCGAAGCCGCCGCCGTCGAGCTGGCCCGCGTCCGCGAGGGCGAGGCTGCCTCGATCCGCGAGCGTGGTCGGCTCAATGCCGAGGTCCAGGGCTTGGGCGCGCGCATCCGCGAGCTTGAGGAGGAGCGCGCCGCTCTGGGTGACCGCTTGGCTGATTTGGAGATGACCCTTGCCGCCCACGGGGACGCCGAACGCGCCCGCATCGACGCGGAGAAAGAGCTGGCGCGTGTGCGGGCCGAGGCAGAAGCCGAGCGGGAAAAGGCCGAGCGCGTCCGCGTCGAAGTGGCGCGGCTTGAGCAGGCTGAACTGCAACTGCGGGGGCAGGCCGAACAGCGCGCCCAAGGGGGGCAGGAGGAAGTGGCCGCCCTGCGCGCGGAACTGCGCGCCCTGCGCGAGGCGCACGCCGGTCTGGCCTCCGAAGCCGAGGCCATGCGCGCCCGCCTGTCCGAGACCGGTTCGCGCCTGACGGAGCTGTGCTGCGCCGAGGACCGGGAAGTCCAGGCGCGCATCGAAGCCTTGGAAGAGGATTTGCGCCGGGCCGGGCAGGAAAGCGAGAGCGTTGTCGCCTCCTGGGAGACGCGGCTCGGGCGGGTCCGTGAGGAACTCGCCGTCGCCATTGCCGCCCGCGATGCCGCCGCCGCCCGGAGCGCGGCGCTGGAGTCGGAGCGCGATGCTTTGTCGGGGCGGCTTGCTGGGCTGCAAGGGGAATTGGCGCGTGTGGAGGCGGCGCGATGCGGAAGCGCGGCGGACTGTGACGTTCTGCGTGCGGAGCGCGATGCCCTGGCCGCGCGTCTTAAAGAGGCCGAAGCCCAAATCGCTCAGTCGGTGGGGGAGTTGAGCCGCACCCAGGTGGAGTTGCTGAACACCCGCGCCGAGCTTGAGGCTGCATGCGCGCAGGAGCGGGACGCAAAGCGTAAATAGCCAGGGGCGCTGCCCCCGGCACCCCCGCCAGAGGGCCAGTGGCCCTCTGGACACCCCATGAAATGAAAGGCTCTTCCGGAAATTTCCGGAAGAGCCTTTCATTTTGCAACAGCGATGCGGGCGCGTTGTGCGGTGGAGGCTGGCAGGCGCAACGCCATACGATGGGGGATCAGGTGCTGGGAGCAGAGGCGGCTTGCGCCGCTGCCCAGCGGAATCGAGGCAAGGTGCGTTGGAGCTGCCGGCTCCGGGGGAAACCTCGCCTATTCTTGCGGGGGCTGGGTTTCCTGGCCAAGCTCCATGAGCTTCTTTGCATAGGCCTGGCGCAAGGTCTCCATGTACTGCGTGTCGATGGGGCCTTTCCAGGTCACGACCTCGGTGTAGCGCTTGGGAATTTTCGCCTGCATGGGTGCGTAGCCGGAACGCATGCGCAGGCGCCAGCGCAGGCGCTGGATGCCTTCGCCCGCCGCGTCGAGGTTGGCGGCGACGTCATCATAGCCCAGAGACGTGAGCGCCAACCCCAGGCGCTCGGCATTGTAGACCCCGCGTGCGAACAGACAGCCCACCATGCTGGTCAAAACGCAGCGGCTGGCCTCGTCCTTCACAAAGCCCGCCACGGTCTTGTCCGCGTCCTTGTCCTGGGGCTTCTGGTCGGCGGAATAGGCGCTGGAGTCTAGGTGCGAGTGCCGGAAGCTCAAGGACTCGGACACGAAGAAGGTTTCGCCCGTGGCGTAGCCCGCCATCTCCTGCCCCAGCACGCAGGCGTAGTCCTCGCCTTTGTAGTGGCTGGCGGCCTTCATGGTGCCCTGGGCCAGGCGGCGGTAAAATTCGTTGGTGCCGCTTCCCAGATGGCGGATGGCCGCCTTGTAGCCCTCGGCCTCGCCGAAGGTGAGCGGGGTCAGGGTCTCCGCCTCGGTAATGTGCCCCTTTTGCAGGGCCTCGGTGGCCCAGGCCAGGGCGACGCCGGAGCTCATGCAGTCCAGCCCTTCGCGCTCCACGCTGTCCATAAGCCCCAGCACGGCGAAGCCGTCGGTCATGCCGAGCATGGACCCGAGCGAGAAAATGGGCTCGTAGTCGTAGGCCACCTGGCGGTACAGGTAGCGGTGGTCGGCCATGAACTTCTCGCGCAGAAAACCCACATGGATGCAGCCCACGGGGCAGCCCGCGCAGGCGGCGTTGCGCAGCAGCATGTCGTCGGCGAAGCGTTCGCCGCTGATGCCCCCGATGCCGGGATCAGTGGTGGCCTGGAGGTTGCGCCAGGGCAGGCTTTTGAGCTCGTTCAGCGCGGCCACGTTCCCGGCTGTGCCCAGGTCGTGGTACTTGCTCATCATGGTGGTCTCGGTGAGCTGGCCGTAAATTTCCTTAAAGGCTGCGGCATAGGCCTTGCCCTCGGGCAGGGGGAAGGAGGCGTCGCCCAGAATGGCGATGGCCTTGAGGTTCTTGGTGCCCATGACCGCGCCGGAGCCCATGCGGCCGAAGTGGCGGTAGGTGTCCACATTGATGCAGGCGTAGGCGCAGCCGGTTTCTCCGGCCGGGCCGATGCGCAGGATGCTGCGCGTGCCGCTGCCCGGCAGCATGTGCCGCAGCATCTTGCCCGTGGTGAACACATCCTTGCCCCACAAGAAGGGCGCGTCGATGATCTCCATGTGCTGGGAGCCCACGCTGAGCACGCTTGGCCGCTCCGCCTTGCCGACGATGACCAGCGCGTCCATGTCCGCGAAGCGCAGGGCCAGGGCGCTGCGCCCGCCCGCGTGGGATTCCGTGTACTGGCCGTGATAGGGCGAGAGGAACGAGCACACGGTTTTGCTCATGAGCGGGAAATAGCCCGTGAGCGGGCCGATGGCGAAGATGAGGGGCTGGGCCGGGTCGGTCCAGGGCGCGCCCGGATCGCCGTACTTCTCGAACAACAGCGCGGCCAGGCCGGAGCCGCCAAGCCACTGGGCGCGGCCGGGGATGTTCTCCGCCCGGGTTTTGCGGGCGCTCAAGTCCACAATGACGACGCGGAAGTGGGGGCGGATCATTCGGCCACCTCCTGCACCACGTTGGCCTTGCCCTTTTCGGCAAGCTCCAGGCAGTCGTGCGGGCAATAGGGCACGCAGCGCCCGCAGTGGATGCACACGTAGGGGTTCTGCAATTCATCCTGCACAATGGCTTGCACGGGGCAGGCGGCCACGCACTTGCCGCAGCGGATGCAGAGTTTCTTGTCCTGCTTCACGCCGCCGTCGCTCTTGCGGGGCGAAAGGGAGCCCGTGGGGCAGGCGGCCGCGCACGGGGGCGGATCGCAGGCCAGGCACACGCGCGCCTCGAAACCGGTGCTGATGCCGCCGGAGGAGCCGATGCGGATGCCGGCCGTGAACCAGGACAGGCGGTTATGCACCAGCCGGGCGCAGGCCAGGGAGCAGCTTTGGCAGCCGATGCAGCGTTCCATGCGGGCGGCGATGAGGGTTTTCATTGTCTGCGACCTGCGGGTGGGAATTGTTATCGGTGATTCTCAATACACTCTTTGGACAAATATCAGATGTAATGTGTTTTGGTCCATGTTTTTCGACTGCTACAAATAAGAAGTATAGCATTGCCACAGTCGCGTTGCGTGTATGTTTTAAATAACAGAATGTGCAGCACGCCATGCAATGGTGTGCATGCGGAGAAAGATGGTGGGGGCAGAGGAGAGAGGGATGGTTATGCGGCGCCAGGCTCTTTCGTCAAATCCAGCTCCATGTCCACCAGCTCCTCTTCGGAGTTGATCTTGATGCTGAAGCCGAACTTGCGCGCCAGGCCCTGCATGGACTTGTTCTCCACCATGGTCTGCCCGACGAGGTGCCGTGTGCCGCGCCCCTTGGTGTAATCCACCATTTTGCGGAAGAGAATGCTGCCCAGGCCCGTGCCCTTCTGGTCGGAGCGCACGATGATGGCGAACTCGGCCTCGGTGTTGTCCGGCTTGGTGGACGTGCGCACCACGCCAAGGGTCTCCGGCAGGCCGCTCTCGGTCTGCGCGCTGGCAATGAAGGCCATTTCGCGATCGTAGTCGATCTGGGTGAAGCGCGACATTTCCTTGTGGTCGAAGTCGCGCCGCACCGAGCCGAAGAAGCGCAGGCGCAGGTCGTCGTCGGAAAGCTTGCGGATGAAGTCGCGGTGCGCGGTTTCGTCCTCCGGGCGTATGGGCCGCAGCGAAATCTTGCGCCCGGTCTTGAGCGTGGCCGCCTCTTCCAGCTCCTTGGGATAGGGGCGGATGGACAGGCGCTCCGCGCCCACGCGGGTCTCCGGGGCCACCTGCATGCGCGCGCCCAGGCAAAGCACGCCGAGCTCGTCGGCGTAGAGCGGGTTGATGTCGAGCCCGGCAATCTGCGGCACGTCCACCAGCAGCTGGGCGATCTGGATGATGGTCAGGCAGATGTCGTCGATGTCCGCTGCGGCGCGCTCCGGCGAGCCGGACAACAAACCGCCGATGCGCGTGCGCGAGATGAGCTCCCGCGCCAGGCTCATGTTCAGCGGCGGCAGGGTCACGGCGTGGTCGCGGATCAGCTCCCGCGCCATGCCGCCGTGGCCGAAGGAGATGGCCGGGCCGAACACCGGGTCGATGTGCGCGGAGATGAACAGCTCGTGCGCGCCCGCGCGGCGTCCCATCTTCTGCACGGAAAAGCCCTCGATGTAGGCGTCGGGCCGCTGGCGCGAAACGCGGGCAAGAATGCTCGCCGCCGCCTCCCAGACCTTGTCCGGGCCCTCCATGTCGAGGGCCACCCCGCCCACCTCCTGCGGGCGGCTTATCTGCGGGCTCTTGAGCTTCACCGCCACGGGATAGCCCAGCTGGTCGGCGGCGATGACCGCCTCGCGCGCGCTGGTGACGTGGCGCGTCTCCACCACGGGAATGCCGTACGCCGTGAGCACGTCCTTGGCCTCGGCGCTGGTGAGCTTGCGCCGCCCTTCCGTAAGCGCTTGAGCGCAGATGCCGCGCGCGGCTTCCGTGTCGGGGAAAAAGTCGGAAGGTAATGAGTCCGGCGTCTGGATGAGCAGCTCCTGGTTTTTTTGGAACTGCACCATGTACAAAAAGGCGCGGATGGCCTGCTCCGGGGTTTCGTAGGTGGGCACGCCCGCGTCCGCGAAAACCGCGCGCGCCTTCAGGGCGGAGTCCGAGCCCATCCACGAGGTGAGCACCATGCGTTTGGCGCGTTTGGCCTGCAGGGCAACGGCCGCCGCCACCTCGATTTCGGAAAGACCGGCAAAGGGCACGTGCAGCAAAAGCGCCGCGTCCACGCCGGGATCGGAGAATAGAATCTTGAGCGCCTCAACCCAATCCGCGGCCTTGGCGTCGAAGCGCAGGCCGACGGGATTGCCGCCGTCCCAGGCGCCGCCCAGCAGCTTGTCCAGGGCCTGGGTGGTGTCGTCCGTGAACTGGGCCAGCCTGCCGCCGCCCGCCAAAAGCGCATCCGCCGCCATGATGCCGGCCGAGGCGCCGTTCACCAGAATGGCCAGCTTGTCGCCGCGCACGGGCCGCCCGCCGGAAAGGGTCTGGGCCGCGTCGAAAAGCCCGTCGATGCTGCCCACGCGCAGCATGCCGGCGCGGCGGAAGGCCACATCATAGACCTCGTCGGTCGAGGCGTTCACTTCCAGCTCTTCGGCGGCGCGCGCGCTTGTGGCCTTGGCCAGCTCGGCCAGGGCCGCGTGCAGGGCCTGGCCTGGGCGCAGGGCCAGAACCGGCTTGTTGCGCGAGGCTGCGCGAGCGGCGGAGACGAAGCCGCGCGCGTCGTGGATGGACTCCACATACAAAAGGATGGAGCGCACCAGCGGGTCCGCGCCCAGGTGGTCCAGAATGTCCGCAAAGGTGATGTCGATTTGCGCGCCAAGGGAAATCATGTGCGAAAAGCCGATGCCGTGGCTGCCCGCCCAGTCCAGAACCGTGGTGAACAGGCTGTCGGACTGGGAGAGGAAGGCTGTTTTGCCGGGCAGGCTCTTGGTGTGCGCCAGGCTTGCGTTCAGGTTGAGCGAGGGCACGATGAGGCCCATGCTTTTGGGCCCCAGAATGCGCAGGGCCGGAGGCTGTGCGGCCTCAAGAATTTCTGCGCGCAGCTTGAGGCGGCTTTTCTCGTCCAACCGGGCGAAGCCGGGGCCCATGAGCGCCACGGAGCGCGTGCCGCGCGCGCGCAGGGCGTCGACGATGGCCGGGGCCTCGGCGAGCGGGCGGCAGACGATGGCCAGATCCGGCGTTTTGGGCAGGTCGGCCACCGTGGCGTAGGTCAGCACCCCGGCGATGGCCTCGGCTTCGCAGCTCACGGGCATCACAGGCCCGGTGAAGCCGCCGCCCATGAGGTTCTTCATCACCAGGTGCCCGATGTTCTGCGGGTCGTTGGCCGCACCAATGACCGCCACCGCCTTGGGGCTGAAGAGGGAATCGAGGTTGGTCAGGCTCATTGGGCCCCCCGGTGCGGACGTGGGCGGAAATTGGCCGGGCAAGAGCGCCGGACTTGGCTTCCAATAGCCCGAACAAGGGGTTGGTGGCAACAGGCATGCCCGCCTGTTCCGCCGCATGGTGGAGCCGGGTCCGGGGCCTTAAGAAAACAGGCCTAACCGCCGATAAAATACGCACGAATGATTGCCGCGCCCTGTGTTGCAGGGGAAAGGAGGAAAGCGATGAACGTCTCAGCCGTCACCACCTTGGATACGACCTTGGCCGATGCAACGGGCAGCCTCACCATTTCCTCCCTCGCCAAAACGGCCCAGAGCGGGTTGAGCGTTGCGGCTGGCGACACGTCCGACTCCGGCGACACGGTCACCATCTCCGCCGAGGGGCAGGCCCTGGCCGACGCCCTGAGCGCCGCCTCGGCCAGCAACGCCGACACCTCCATTTCCGGCAGCTTCTCCGCCACCAGCGGCGCAAAGAGCATGACGGGCTCCAGCAGCACGGCCAGCGGCGCCTCGTCGGCCGAAGCTGCCTCGGAGGCGGTGCAGCAGGGGGAGGAAACGCTGCAGCAGCAAATCGACAAGTTGAAGCAGAAGATTGAGGAAGTGCAGAAGGATCCGAACCTGACCGACAAGGAACGCGAAACGAAGCTGCAGGATCTCCAGTCGCAGCTCATGACCATGCAGTCGCAGCTGGCGGAGAGCAAGTCCAATGGCTCTGACGACAGCCTCGCGTACCACGGCGGCACCCGCGCCGAAGGCATGGCCAGCAGTCTGACCTGATTTTGACGCCGCAGGGTGCCCGCTTTGCGTTCCCTTTATTCCCCCTGTTTGCTTCTGCGCCACGAAAAGGAGACTTTGCCTTCGCGCGATATTTTTCCCGTTTCCGGTTGCCGTTATCTCGATTCTGAATGCTTTTAACAGCGAAAAACGAACAATTTGAGGTAATTGGATTCGCAATGAAAAAAATGAGCTAATTGAAAAATAAATGTGAAAGAGACCTTAAGGAATCGCAGGAAACACCGATACAGCTACCAAGCAAACTTTTGTGTCCCCCCCTACTGAAACACAGGAGAAGAGCAATGGACATTTCCGGTTACACCAATCTGGCTTCCACCCTTAACGACGGCACTTCCACAGGTGGCGTCACCCTCAACTCCATGTCGAAGACTGCGAAGAGCACCCTGAACACCTCGTCGGACAGCTCAAGCTCCTCCGACTCCGGTGACACGGTCAGCATCTCCGACGAGGCCAAGTCCTTGGCCTCCAGCAGTTCCACGAGCAACGCCTCAACCACCCTCACCATGGGCAGCAGCAGTTCGAGCAGCTCCAGCGATTCCAGCAGCGGCTCAAGCAGCAGTTCGTCCAGCAGTTCGTCCAGCAGCTCCTCGGAGACCACGGTGGAGCAGCTGCAGAAGCAGATCAAGGATATCCAGCAGGAGATCCAGCAGGCGCAGAGCGACTCCACCATGACCGACGACGAGAAGCAGTCCAAGGTGCAGCAGCTGCAGTCCCAGCTGGTGATGTACCAGTCTCAGCTGACCGAGGCCCAGGCTGAGAGCTCCGGCTCCAGCAGCTCCAGCGGCGGCACCAGCGCCGATGGCATGGCCAGCAGCCTGACCTAGCCGACTCCTAAAAGACCCCAGAACGCGACACGCCACAGGCCGCCCGCAGCCCCGAAAGGGATTGTGGGCGGCTTTTTCTTTCGTGAAATTGCGCACATATTCCGCCGGAATAGAGTGATCCTTCTGCTGGACTGTCCGCCCGCGCCGTTCACTTTGCCTTTTGCGCCGTTCACCGAAGAACGCGGGCCAAGGGCTTGCAACCTTACGTAGGACAGAGGCACGGAATAAAGCACGCCGGGCGCGGCGGAAAGCGCAGGACTTTGATCCCGGTGTGCATACCAACGAAAGGCAGGAGTGAGGCACATGAGCGAAGACAACAAGATCGAAAGCATGCAGCAGGAAGGGCTGGTCTTTGATCCCCCCAAGGCCGTGTCGGCCGGGGCCTACGTCAAAAGCATGGCCGAGTATGAGGCGCTGTACAAGCGCGCCGATGAAGACCCCGAGGGATTTTGGGCGGACCGCGCCCGCGAGCTTTTGACCTGGGACAAGCCCTTCACCAAGGTGCTGGAGGCCGATATGGCCACCCCGGCCATCAAGTGGTTCGGCGACGGCAAGCTGAATGTCTCCGCCAACTGCCTGGACCGCCACCTGACCGACGGGCGCCGCAACAAGGCCGCGCTCATCTGGCAGGGCGAGCCCGAGGAAGACGTCAAGGTCTACACGTACCAGATGCTGCATTCCGAGGTCTGCCGCTGCGCAAACCTGCTCAAGAAACTTGGCGTCAAGCGCGGCGACCGCGTGGCGCTCTATCTGCCCATGATTCCCGAACTGGCGATCGCCATGCTGGCCTGCACGCGCATCGGCGCCACCCACTCCATCGTGTTCGCGGGCTTTTCCGCCGTCAGCCTGCAGAACCGCATCGACGACTGCCAGGCCAAGGTGCTGCTGACCGCCGACGCCGTGCTGCGCGGCGGCCGCGCCATTGCCCTCAAGGGCAATGTTGACGAGGCCCTCAAGACCTGCCCCACCATCGAGCAGTGCGTGGTGGTCAAGCGCGCGGGCAACGACATCCGCATGGTCGAGGGCCGCGACATCTGGTGGCACGAGGCCATGGCGGCCGAGGACATCACCAGCGACTGCCCATATGAGAAGATGGACGCCGAGGACCCGCTGTTCATCCTGTACACCTCCGGCTCCACAGGGCGGCCCAAGGGCGTGGTGCACACCACCGGCGGCTACCTCGCCTACGCCGCGCACACAACCCAGTGGGTTTTCGACGTGCACGATGACGACGTGTACATGTGCACGGCCGACGTGGGCTGGATCACCGGACACAGCTACATCGTGTACGGCCCGCTGGCCCTGGGCGCCACCAGCGTCATGTTCGAGGGCGTGCCGAGCTTCCCCAAGCCGGACCGTTTCTGGAAGATCGTGGACAAGTTCAAGGTCAACATCTTCTACACCGCGCCCACGGCCATCCGCGCGCTGATGCGCGAGGGCACCGACTGGCCGAAGAAGCACGACCTCACCAGCCTGCGCATCCTCGGCAGCGTGGGCGAGCCCATCAACCCCGAAGCCTGGATGTGGTACTTCGAGCACGTGGGCGGCAAGCGAACGCCCATTGTGGACACCTGGTGGCAGACCGAGACCGGCGGCATCATGATTTCCGCCCTGCCCGGAGCAACGCCCCTCAAGCCCGGCAGCGCCACCCGCGCCCTGCCCGGCATCGCCGCGGCCATCGTCCGCAACGACGGCACGGACGCCGGCCCGGACGAGGGCGGGCACCTGGTCATCAAAAAGCCCTGGCCCGGCATGCTGCGTGGCGTGTTCGGCGACCCGGAGCGCTACCGCAAGACCTATTTTGACCGTTTCCCCGGTTTCTATGAAGCCGGAGACGGGGCACGGGTAGACAAAGACGGCTATTTTTGGATAATGGGTCGACTGGATGATGTGATCAATGTGAGCGGACACCGCCTGGGAACGGCGGAGATCGAGTCCGCCCTGGTGGCCCATTCCAGCGTGGCCGAGGCCGCGGTGGTCGGCATGCCGCACCACATCAAGGGCCAGGGCATTTACGCCTATGTGACCCTGAAGAGCGGCATCGAGGAATCCGACGCGTTGCGCAAGGAGCTTGTGGCTCATGTGCGCAAGGAAATCGGCCCCATCGCCACCCCTGAAGTCATCCAGTTCACCGACGGGTTGCCGAAGACCCGCTCGGGCAAGATCATGCGGCGCATTCTGCGAAAGATCGCCGCGGGCGAGATCGAAGACTTCGGCGACACCTCCACGCTGGCGGATCCGACTGTGATCACCAGCCTGGTGGAAGGAAAGAAGGACCTCCTGGGTCAGTAGCGCCGACTCAGGAATCATCCGGGGTTGCGGGGGCGGATTGGCCGCCCCCGCTTTTCTTTTGTCTTTCTCCCGTCTAGGCCTCGGCGTTGGGCGCGCCTGTCCAGCCCCAGCGCAAAAACTTCACGGCAAGCCACATGCCGCCCAGGTTGGCGGCGAAACCCACGGCCAAAAAGCCCGGGTATCCCAAAAAGCCCACCGCCACGCCGCCCAGAATGGGGCCAAGAAAATTGCCCGCCTGCAGGGCCATGACCATGAGGTTCGAGTTCACGGCCTTCATGGGCTGGTCAGAAAGGGCGTACATGAGCGCGTTGAGCGAGGGCGGACCGACGCCCATGCCCAGCCCCAGCACCAGGGCCGTGGCCACGACCATGGCCTGGCTGTATGTTCCCCACAGCATGCCGAAGCCCAGCGCCGTGAGGCCGTAGCACCACAGAATCAGCAGCGGCTTCTTCACCTCGTCGAACAGGCGCGAGGCAAAGACCCGGATGAGAATCATCAGCACCGTTTGGATGCTGAAGAAAAGCCCCACATTGCCCAGGCCCCGCTCAGCGAAGAGACTCTTGGACAAAAAAAACAGGGCGGAGAAGTTGAGGTAGTACACCGCGTTGATGAGCAACATCAGCGCGGTTTTGCGCGTGCGCATGCTTTGCAGCATGGCCCGGTAGCCAGCGCCCCGGCTTTTGCCGGGCTCCTTGGCCTTGTGGGCGCGGCTTTGGCGCAGCAGCACCAGATTGATGACCGCAGCCGGAACGAGCGCCAGGGACATGGCCGCGTAGCCCCAGGCCGGAGAGGGCAAGAGCCAGCCGATGTGGTCGAACACGCTGGGCACGATGGAATAGGGCACCAGCGCCGCCACGGAATAGACCCCGAAAGCCTGGCCGCTGCGCTCCGGGGCGATGTGCGCCACAAGCAGCGTCGTGGCCGAACCGCTCATGAGGGCGATGCCTATGCCGTTGATGAGCCTGAGGGCGAACAGGCCGGGCACGTCGCGCTCGAACAGGTAGCCCACGCCGCAAAGAATGAGCATGGCGATGCCGATGAAGATGGCGTAAGGCGCGTTTTTTTCCGTCTGGCGCGGGGTGAAGATGAGAAAGCCCGCGATGGTGGCCAGCGAAGAGGAGCCGATGATGGGGCCGCGCAGTTGCTGCGGCACGCCGAGGGACTCCAGGTAAGGGTAAAGATTGTAGAAAACTGAAATGTTGCAGTAGGCCAGCAACATGAACAGGCATAGGGCCAGGAAGCGGAAGGTCAGCAGCGGTGGGCGGGACGGATTCATTGCGGCTCCACGGGCGGGTTGCCCGTGGCATTGCGCCTAGCCTTGGCGCGGCGTCAGGTCAAGAAATGAGTAGTTGCCCGCGCTGTGCGGCTCATTAGCCTCCGGTCCCGCTACCTGCTGACCCAGAGAACCGCGCCCTTGAGCTGGCGGAACAGGGCCACGGTGACGGAAGTGGCGAAGAGCCGGGCCAGGGGGCCTTTCTTGAGCCCCGTTCGGCCCACGGCCACTGCGGCGTAGCGGCCCCGCTCGGCCTCGCGCAGAATGGCCTCGGGCACATCGTCCGCGACTTCTATGCGGGTGCGGATGAGCCGGGTGGGGAAGCCGTTTTCCTCCAGCACGCGGATGGCGGCGCTGAAAAGGCCTTCGGGAGCTTCGGGCGGATCGGACTTCTTCATGACGCGCAGCAAGGTGACCGTGTGCTGGGTTTCGCCCTGCAGAATGTAGCCCACGTGGTCGGCCATGCGGCGGAAGGCCTCGGAGTCGTCCACGCAGAGCAGCACGCCCTTGCGGCCATAGTCCACATCGCGGCACAGCCACAGGGGAAAATTGAACTTGGCCTTGAGCATTTCCTCGCTGGCGCTCTTGTCCAGAAAATTTTCAAGCTTGATCATGGCGCGCCGGCCAAAGACAACCGCGTCGTACAGGCCGTTTTCGCCTTCCTTGATGATGTCGTCGATGCGGGAGAAATTGCGGGCGATGAGCTTGTCGTCCACCTGGGCGGGGTTGAAGCCGCCATTGACGAAAACGGCGCGCGCGGCCTCCATGGCCTTTTTTCCGTTCTGGATGATAATCTCAGCGTTCGCCTCATTGTCGCGCAGGGTCTCGAAGCTTTTTTCCTCGCCCCAAACGGCGGGCGGCGCAGGCGCGGTGTTGAACAAGGTCAGGCGCACGTTCTCCTTGTTCTGAAAAAAGCCGCACACGAAGCGCAGACCCCGCAGGGCGCTGCGGTCATCGGTGATGGTGACGAGCAGATGCTTGTTCATTGCCGCTCCGTGCTGTGCGCAAACGCGCCGACGGCCGCCCATGCTGGAACGGCCGTCGGGCGGGCATTGTGTGCTTAGATGGCCTCGACGAGGATGGTGTCCTCAAAGCCGGTGCTGATGCGGAAATCCTTGCCGCCGGCGGTGAGGGTATAGTCGCATTCGGGAAAAAGCTGCGTCGCGGCGTTGAAGTCGTCGTTCAGCATGATGTCCTTGGCCTCGCCGCTGCTTTCCCAGCGCACGGAGGTGCCGTCGTCCAGGCGCAGCAGGTCGTCCGGGTGCAGATGAACGGGCAGATCCGACTGAGTGTAGTCCGCCATGAGAATTCCTCCTTCAATTGAGGGTTCTGCGGCCACAACCGACCGCCGGGAGTGTCTTTCAACTCCTCAATAGCGCAAAACAAACAGGGTGTGAACAGATTCCGGCCAGAGATTGAGAAAAAAAGAGCAAAGCTACTTCGGCAAGTCGTCCTCAAGGCCGTCCAGGGTCAGGCTTGTGGCCTTGTCGCCGCGCTGGGCTTTGGCGCGGTCGATCATCTGTCCCAGGCGCGTGCGGTCGCTGGCGGAGAGCAGCGCGGTCTCCCCGGTTATGAGGCCCGCCTCGTAGAGCGTGAGGAAATGCTGGTCGAAGGTGCGCATGCCCTGGGTGGCGCTCATTTCCAGCACGCCGTAAATGCTGCGCTCCGCCGTTTCGCCCTGGAGGATGAGCTCCTTGATGCGCAGGGTGTTCTTCAGGATCTCAAAGGCCGCCACCCGGCCGCCCCCAACCTTGGGCAGCAGGCGCTGCGACACCACGAAGCGCAGGCATTCGGCCAGGCGCATGCGGATGAGCCGCTCCTCCTGCGGGCTGAAGAGCCCCAAAATGCGGTTGATGGTCGCCCCCGCGTCCGTGGTGTGCAGGGTGGAGAGGACAAGATGGCCGGTGCCTGCCGCCTGCAGGGCTATCTCCATGGTTTCCGGATCACGGATTTCGCCCACAAGGATGACCTTTGGCCCCTGGCGGAAGGTGGCGCGCAGGCCGGAGGCGAAGGTGTCGAAGTCTATGCCCAGCTCGCGCTGATTCACCGTGCCCAGCTTGTGCGGGTGGATGAACTCCACCGGGTCCTCAAGGGTAACGATGTGCCCGGCGCGGCTTTCGTTGATGCTGTTGATGAGCGCGGCGAGGGAGTTGGACTTGCCGGAGCCCGTGCCGCCGGTGACGAGGACCAGCCCGTTCTGCTCCAGCGCCATTTCCGCAAAGGCCGGGGGCAGGCCCAGCTCCTCCATGGTGGGAATGCGCGAGGGCAAGCGCCGCAGCACCAGGGCGAGGGAGCCCCGCTGGCTGAAGATGTTCACGCGGAAACGCCCCCGGCCGGGCAGGGCGTAGGAGAGGTCGCAGGAGCCCTTGGCGGTCAGGATCTTTTGCAGGCGCGAGTCTTCGCCCATCAGGGCCATGGCCATGGCCTTGGTGATGAGCGCGGAGAGCTTGCCCAGGTCCGGCGTGGTCGCCGCGTCCTTGAGCTGGCCGTCCACCTCGGCCTGAATGGGCTTGCCGGTGGTCAGGATGATGTCGGCCACGCCTGGATGCTGATCCAGCACCTGCCCCATGAGGGCGTCGAACTGCGGCCGGGTCACGTTCATCGGCCGTTCCCCAGCTTGTCGATGTCGGCCTGGACCTTGTCTTTATTTTGGGCCTGGAGGATGGCGTCGTCCGGGGCGATGACTCCGGTGTCGAGCAGGCGGCAGATCTCGTCGTCCAGGGTCTGCATGCCGAACTCCCGGCCCGTTTGCAGCACATTGGGCAACTGGTGCGTTTTGCTCTCGCGGATGAGGTTGCGCACGCTGGGAATGCCGATGAGAATCTCCAGCGCGGCCACGCGGCCCGGCGTGTCGATGCGCTTGAACAGCGTTTGCGAGACGATGGCGCGCAGGCTCTCGGCTAGGCTGGTGCGCACCTGCGCCTGGGCTTCCTCCGGGAAAACCTCGATGATGCGGTCCACAGTCTTGTGGGCGCTCTGGGTGTGCAGGGTGCTTAAGACAAGGTGCCCGGTCTCCGCGGCCTCCAGGGCCAGGCGGATGGTCTCCAGGTCGCGCATTTCGCCCACCATGATGATGTCCGGGTCCTCGCGCAGGGCGCCGCGCAGGGCGGCCTTGAAGCTTGTGGTGTCGCGGCCCACCTCGCGCTGGTTGATCAGGCAGCCTTGGGGGTGGTGCACGAACTCGACGGGGTCTTCGATGGTCAAAATATGGTCGCGACGGTTCTTGTTGGCGTGGTCGATGATGGCGGCCAGGGTGGTGGACTTGCCGCAGCCCGTGGGGCCGGTGACGAGCACCAGGCCTTTGTTCAGCATGGCCAGATCGAGCAGGCGGGTGGGCAGGCCCAACTGCTGCACGCTTAAGATCTCTTGCGGAATTTCGCGGAACACGGCGGCTATGCCCCGGTGCTGCATGAAGAAGTTGACGCGGTAGCGGGCCACGCCGGGCAGCTCGTGGGCGAAGTCCACGTCGCCGGTCTCCTCGAACTGTTTGACCTTGGCCTCCGGGGTGATCTCGTAGAGCATGGTCTTGAGCTCTTCGTGCTCCAGCTCTTTGTACTTGATGCGCGTGAGCTGGCCGCGCAGGCGCATCAGCGGCTGCGAACCGCTGGCCAGGTGCAGGTCGCTGCCGCCGTATTCGTGGAGCATGTTGAAGAAGGCGTTTATCTGGGCCATGCAAAGACCTCCGGTGTGGAATGGCGCGCCAGCGGCACGCATGCGCAGACCCGGCCGGTGGTCCTCGCCATGTGCCGGACTATACTCCGGGAATTGCGGAAATCAAAGGGGGAAATTGAAGTATCGGCCCTGGCTATGCGGGGTTGTGGGCTCAGAAAAAGGGGGCCGAAGCCCCCTGTGTCAACAATGTGCTGCGATTCTTGTTTAGCTCGGCCACGGCCAGTTGGTCGTAACATCGCCCGCAGTTTGAGAGTCCGTTTTTGTGTATTGCAGAACCTTGGTGCCATCCTTGTCGTAAAGCGTAACAGGTATGCTCAAAACTCCGCCAGTCGGGGTCGTGGCCGCGCCATACGAAATGTAATAATCACCGATGCTGACTTTGCCGGTGGTGTCCGTATTCAGATATTTTGTAACTTTCAGGGCGTTGATGTCAGCGGGCGCAGCGCTATTGTCCAGGATGTACTTGCTGTAAGACAAGTTCAGCCTGGAAATGCCTTCAGTGAGCGCGCCTTTGTATGCGGCATTCTGCGCGGCTCCGGTCATGTCCAGGTACTTGGGCACGATGACCGCAGCCAGGATGCCGAGGATGATGACCACGGACACGAGTTCGATGAGAGTGAAGCCGCCCTGGCCCCTGCTGCGTTTCTTCAAAGTCATAAGTAGCCTCCTTGGGGGTGTGTTCCGGTCTTGACCGGAACATTGTTCCGTTTTTTTACTCCCGGGCGATGCCCAAAGAGCGTAAATAGATCAATAGCAAATCCTGTTCCAACACGTCTAGATGCAATTGTGCACCTTATTTATTTGTGACTGAAATGTAACAGTATTTAGCGTATGCCAGACATGGAGTGTTGCATCAGTTCCACCAATGGGAGGAAGATCGCCAGGGCGAAGAAGCCCACCACGCCCGTAAGGCCCGCCACCAGCACGGGCCCCAGCAGTTCGCTCATCTTGCTCACTGCGTATTCCACCTCATAATCGTAGTGGCTGGCCGCCTCTTTGAGCATCTCCTCCATGTTGCCCGTTTCCTCGCCGATGGTGATCATGGAGACCATCATGGGCGTGAAGGAACGGGTGGAGCGCAAGGGGCCGGAGAGCCCCCGGCCTTCTTCGAGCTTTGTGCGCAGGTTCTTGAAGTCGTTTGCGATGTACGCGTTGCCGATGGTCCCGGCAAGAATGTCCATGGCCTCCAGTACCGTGATGCCGCTGGCCTGCAGAATGGCGAAGATGCTGGCGAAGCGCGCCATGGCGGCCTTTTGGAACACCGGGCCGAGAATGGGCAGGCGTAGGAAGAAGCCGTCGCGGGCAATCTTGCCCGCCTCGGTGCGGAAGAAGGCGGAAAGGCCGAACACCGTTGCGACCAAAAGACCGACCGCGATGTACCAATAGTGCGTGAGCCCGCTGTAAATGCCCAGGCAGATGCGGGTCGGCAGGGGCAGGTCGATGTGGGCCCGCGTGAACAAGCCCACAAACTGCGGCAGCACGAACAAAATGAGGATGAAGAAGGCGATGACCAGGGCCACCACCACCACGATGGGATAGGTGAGCGCGCTCTTGATGTCTTTTTTGACCTTGAATTCATGGTCCACGATGTAGATGAGGCGCTCCAGCACTTCGGTCAGGGTGCCGCTTATCTCGCCCGCGCGGATCATGTTGCAGTAAAGCTCGGAGAAGATGCCGGGATGCTTGGCGAAAGCCCTGGACATGCTGCCGCCGCTCTTGATGTCCGCCCCGATGCTGATGATGGCGCTTTTGAGGCGCGGGTTCTCCGTCTGGTCCTTCAGCACTTCAAGGGATTGCAGCACCGGTATGCCCGCGTTCAGCATGGTCTTGAGCTGCTTGGTGAAGAGGATGAGGTCCTGCGCCTTGATGGACTGCATGCGGTTCGAGATGTCCGTCAAAAAACTGCCGCTCGACGCCGTGCCCGGAGCATTGGTTTCCGTCACGCCGGTGGGAATGAGCCCGCGCGCGGCGAGCAAGTCCTCGGCTGCTTCCGGGCTCACCGCCTCCAGCACGCCCTTGGTGTTGGCGCCGGTCGCGGTCATGGCTGTGTATTTATAATAGGGCACGGATGCTCCCGTCCTAAATCATCACGGCGCTGGCGGCTTCTTCCAGGGTGGTCAGGCCCTTGGCCACCTTGGCCAGGGCGTCGGTCTTCAGCGTGCGCAGGGTTTTGGCCTGCACGCAGGCTTTGGCGATGTCCTTGGCCGTGGCGTTTTTCATGATCATGTCCTGCACCATCTCGTCGTTCTGCAGCACTTCGTACAAGGCGATGCGGCCGGAGTAGCCGGTTTGGTGGCACGTGCGGCAGCCGGTGCCCCGCTGGAAGTTGAAGCGGGGCAAAATAAGGTCGCTGAGTCCGAAGGCGGCCAGCAGCTCCCTGCGCGGCGTGTAGGCCTCAGAGCAGTGCGGGCAGTTCTTGCGCACCAGGCGTTGGCTTATGGAGGCCAGCAGAACCGAGCTGACCAGGTAGGGCTGAATGCCCATCTCAATGAGCCGGGTGATGGCCGTGGCCGCGTCGTTGGTGTGCAGGGTGGTCAGCACCCGGTGGCCGGTCAGGCCCGCCTGCACGGCGATGCCCGCGGTTTCGGCGTCGCGCACCTCGCCCACCAGTATGACGTCGGGATCCTGCCGGAGGATGCTGCGCAGGCCGGAGGCGAAGGTCATGCCCGCCTTGCGGTTCAACTGCACCTGGCGCACCGTGGGCATGCGGTACTCCACGGGGTCTTCCAGGGTGACGATGTTGATGTCCGGCGTATTGATGTGCTTCAACAGGGCGTAGAGCGTGGTGCTTTTGCCGGAACCAGTGGGACCGGCGGCCACGATGAGCCCGTAAGGCTTTGAAATGGAGGACTCGACCTTGAGGCGGTCCGTGGACGAGAGGCCCAGCTCGGCCAGATTCAGGCCGCTGGCGTTGCGCTCCAAAAGCCGCAGCACGATGTTCTCGCCGTGCACGGTGGGCAGCGAGGAGACGCGCACGTTGAACTCGCGGCGCTGGGTGACGAAGGTGAAGCGGCCGTCCTGGGGAATCTTGGACACGGCGATGTCCATGTTGGCCATGATCTTGAGGCGCGAGACCAGAGGCAGGAAGCTGGCCTTGGGCGGGGCGGGAATCATGCGCAGCTTGCCGTCCACGCGGAAGCGCAGCTGGATGCTGTCCTTCTCCGGGCTCACGTGCACGTCGCTTGCGTGCTCGCGCACGGCCTGACTCAAAATGGAGTTCACCATGCGGATGACCGGGGCCTGGGAGGCTTGGTCCTGCAGGGTGTCGATGGCGATGTCTTCCTTCTCGTCGCCGCCCGGCTGGGTGGTTACGTCGCCCTCTTCCTCCGCCGCCATGCCGTCGAAGAGGTCCTTGCGCTGCTCGCCGCGGCCGTAGATGGCGCTGAAGAGCAGATCGAAATCGTTCTCGGAGCAGATGACCGGCTCCACCTCGAGGTTGGTGGCGATCTCCACGGCGTCCAGGGCGTTGATGTCCATGGGGTCGGTCATGGCGATGGTCAGCAGGTGCCCGCGCTTTGAAAGCGGCACCAGCCTGAATTTTTGGGCCAGATCCTCGGGCAGGAAGGCGTCTATGCGGTCGTCGTAGGGGTGTTTGTCCGGCGTGTAGCGCTCTATGCGCAGCTGCTGGCTCACCGACTCGATGATGATGTTTTCCTTGAGGATGCCGGATTGAACGAGATATTGGCCGAGCCGCATGCCGGACTTCTTCTGCCCGGAAAGCGCGGTTTCGAGCTGGGTCTCCGTCAGAGCCCCGGCTTCCATAAGCAGTTCACCCAGTCGTTTGCGTTCCCGTCTCACGTGTCTGTCCTGTCGGAGTGCGCCGACGGTTCCCTACTGGTTTTCCGGGGCATAGGTCGCCTTTTGGGCAAGGCGGCCGGTCTTTCCCGTGTCGAACAGCGTGGCGTGCGGCACGGCGGCATCCGGCTCCCGGGCGTCCACCTGGAGCTGGACCGGGCGCGGGGTGGTGTCGACCTTGCTGCGTACGCTTGGGCCTTGGTCGCGCTGGGGCAGCAGCGTCACGCGCGCCGCCGCGCGGTCCTGCCCGTCCTGTGCGCCGTCCTGCAGTGTCACGCTTGCGGCGTTCATGCCGGCGTCGCGGGTTTCCGGCAGGGCGGAGTCCCCAGCCTGGCTCAATCCTGTGGGGTTCGCGCCGAGCTCGGTCCCCTGCGCGACAGGCAGGGCGGCGCCGCTCGACGCGGCGGGGAGGCTCAGCACCGGGCCCTGCGCTTTGAGCGAGAGCCAGAGCCCGCCAAAAACGATGCAGATGGCGGCGATGGCGGCCAGGCCAGCCTTCATGCGCGGGTTTTGGACCGCTTCCGTGTCCGGACGGGCGGCGGCGCGCACCTCGGCCAGCCCCACGCACGAGCGCCCGCGCACCAGCATTTCCAGCAGAGCCATGTGGCACAGCCGCACGGTTTTGCGCGGCGAGCCGCCGCAGGCCAGATGGATGGCCGTGGTTGCCGCCAGGCTGAAGCGGACGGCGGAGCCGGTTTCGCCCGCAGCCACGGCCAGCCGGTGGTGGATCATGCGCCGCGTTTCCGAAAAGGACAACGGCGTGAGTCTGCGGCGCACGTTGATGCGGTCGGCAAGGTTCGGCATGCCGGCTATGACCGGCTCAAGCTCGCGCTGGCCGAAAATGACGATCTGCAGGAGCTTGGAGGTGTTGGTCTCGTAGTTCAGCATCTCGCGCAGGATTTCCAGATTCTCGGGCGAAATCTTCTGCCCTTCGTCGATGACCAGGATGACGAGGTGCTTTTCCACCAGGCCCAGGCGGAAGAGCTGCTGCTTGAGGGCTTCCTTCAGGGCCCACAGGCCCAGGCCGGGCTTCGGCGTCAGGCCGGAGACGCTGGCCAGAATGACGCGCAGGAACTCCTCGCTGGTTTCGAAGTGCGGATCAAGCAGCAGGTGCACGTCGGTTGCCGCGTCCTCGGCAAAGGTGCGCAGCAGGCTGCGGCACAGGGTGGTTTTGCCGGTGCCGATGTCGCCGGTGACCACATTGAGCCCCCGGCGCAGGCGCAGCGAGATCTCAAGCTCCTGCAGGCAGGTTGCGTGCTGGCGCGTGGCCAGCAGAAAGGTGGGGTCGGGCGAGCTGGAAAACGGCTCGCGTTCAAAGCCTTGTCCCGCGTAGTGGCTCATTGCTGGCCTCCCTGGGCGGGCCTGGCCGCTCTGGCCTTGAGCGGCGCGTCCTCGCCCATCGTCTTGAAACCGGCGGAAGCCAGAGGCGCAACCATCCGCTCCGCCATGAAATGGCCACTGCTCTCAAGCGAGGACCGGGGGGCGACCGGCGGCGCCGTCACGGGCTCGTCAACAAGGGGGGATTCCTTGATGACGGTGCGCGCGCTGGAGGTAGCGGCCTTGCTTTGGGAATCCCCGCGCCCGTCCCTTCTCTCCGCCTCCGCCTTCTTGATCGCGGCGAGCTCCTTCTCCAGCTCCTCATAGGTCTTCTGGCGCTCGTCCTGCTTCCAGTCCGCCAGCACCGTGGGGGTGATGAAGATCATGAACTCGTCCTTAAGATCGTCCTTGCTCTGGCTCTTGGCCAGCCAGCCCAGGCCGGGAACGTCCATGATGCCGGGCACGCCCGATTCCGAGAGCTGGTTGCGGAGCTTGGACAGGCCGGAGATGACCACGGTTTCGCCGTTGCGGGCAATGAGCGTGGTTTCGGTCTTTTTCTTTATGATGTATGGATTGCCGGAAACCGTGCGCGAGCTGTCCACTTCGTCCTTTTGCACCAGCACTGTCAGCTTGATGAATTCGTCGTCGATGATGTGCGGCGTGATCTCCAGACGCAGCACCGCGTCCTGGAAGTTCACGGAGTAGGTGATATCGGTGCCGGTGCCGGTGGAGGTCTGGTAGGGCACGCGTTCGCCCGCCTCGGTGTAGGCCTTCTGGTTGTCCATAGTGGAAATGGACGGGCTGGAGATGATGTTCAGCTTGTTCTCCGTGGCCAGGGCCTGCAGCTGGGTTTCCAGAATGCTGCCGCCGACCTTGCCGAAGGTGAGGTCGAGGGCCATGCCGGTGCTGCTGGAGGCGACGGAGGAGGCCGGGAGGCTGACGCCCAGGGCTCCGAGGTTGCCGGTGCCCACGGCGGCCGTGGTTGTTCCTGTCGTGCTGGTGGTGTCCACGGATGTTCCGCCGCTTATGCCCAGGTTGTTGCCGCTGCGCACCCGGCCGGAGTAGTTGCCGCCCCACAGAATGCCCAGGTCGCGCGCGACTTCCTTGGTGGTCTCCACGATGTGCGCCTTGAGCTTGATCTGCGCGCGCGGCGCGTCGAGCCTTGAGAGCAGCTTGGCGACTTTGGATATGTCTGGCGGAACGCTCTGGATGATGAGCGAGTTGGTCAGCTCGTCAACCTGGATGTTGCCCACGGGCTTGCCGTCCTTGTCCTTTGTCAGCGTGGCCTCAACGGTCTTCTGCAGCTGCTTGGCGTCGGCGAAGCGCACCTTGGCGACGCTAGTGACCAGCGGTTCTTCCTTCATGGCGGCGTTGCGCTCGGCAATGGTCTTGCGGCGGATTGTCTCCAGGTCAAGAGCGCCCTGGAGGTCATCGGCGGCCATGACGCGGATGGTTTGGCCGTCGAAGCTGTAGGTCAGCTTGTTGGCGGCCAAAATCCCGGTGAAGATCTCGTCCCAGGGGCGTTCCACGATGTTGACGTTGAGGGTGCCGGCAACGCCGGGGCTGATGACGATGCTTCTTGCCGCCGCGCGGGAAAGCGCCTGCAGCACGGCGACCACGTCGGCGTTGTGCATTCTGAGGCTCATGCGCACGGTGGGCAGCGCGGGCTGCGCAGGCTGCGGTCCGGCGCCTGGTGGCGTGTCGATGATCACCGGAGGTTCGGACAGCATGAATTTGCCGCGCGGCGAATGCCCCTGCGACTGCTTCTCCATGGCTTTCCATGTGTCGGCGGCGTCCTCCACGGCGGATTGGGGCTTTTTCTGCGCGGCGCAGCCCATGGCGAGAACGGCCAAAAGCGCGACCAAGAGTCCCAGGATTGTGGTTGGCTTTCGGTTCATCGTTTTTTGACCACCCGTATGCGGATTTTATCCGCGTCGTCCTCCACCAGAGGAACGCGTTTCGTGTATTTTCGGCCGGTTGATCCGTCTGCCCGCTCAAGCACCACGGCGTTTTTGTCGATGGACTGCACCACATAGCCGCCTTCGGCCAGCTTGTCGCCGCAGGCGTATTCTATGCCGTTTATCACGGCGAGCACCCGCTGGCCCACCTTGATGAAGCCGCTGTATACCTGTTCCTCCGAAGCGCCCTGGGGATCGTCCTGCGTGATGCCCGAAGCCCCGCCGTAGAAAGGGTCGCCCGTGGCGTTCTGGGCCAGCAGGGTCAGGCGGTAGGTCTGCTCCGGGGTCAGCTTGGATTGCTCCACCGACTTGACCATTTCGCCCATGCCGACCGCCGCCAGCGCGGCGCGGCCTGCGGGAGCAGCGGGCTGGCTGGGGCCGGATAAATACATGCCGCCCGCCGCCAGCAGTGTGGCGGCCATGACGCCGAGCAGTATTCTTTCCCGTTTCTCCATGCCCTATCCGATTCCGCCGTTTCGCATCATGAAATATTTGCCCGCTTGTTTGCGCCAGGCATTCCTAGCCGCCAAGGGCGACGCGCATCTGCACCATCATTTCAAGCCTGCCGTCGACGGCGCGGATCTCCACCCGCTCCAGGCGCGAGAGGCTGGGCATGCGGCTTATGGCGACCAGCATGGCGCGCACGCCCTCGATCTGGCCGGAGAACACCCCTTGGGCCTGGATGGTGTCCGGGTCCTGGGCCATGGTGCCCGTGTTCAGGGTCACGTCCAGGGGCTCCAGCCCGGCGGCCGTGCCCATGTGCGAGAGCTGCTCGGTCAAAAGATAGGCCTGCGCGCGCGGCACGGGCTCCGCATTGGGCGCGGCAAGCTCCTTCCAGGTGTCGGTCTCGCCCGATTTGAGGCTGACGATGGCGGGCAGAAGCTTTTGCTGCCGCTCAAGCCGGGTTTTCTCCTGCGCTATTTCCGCATCAAGCTTGCGCCCTTCGAAAAATGGCATGCCCACCAGGGCGTAGGCCGCCACGGCAAGCACCACGGCGCCGAGACCGATGCGCATGCCCAGCTGGCGCATCTCCGGGGTCAGGGTGATGTTCATGTTCAGGCTTGCGGCCATCACTTCACCCCCAGATGCATGCTAAAATACAGCACCTGCCCGCCGTTGCCCAGTTCCTTCAGCCCCGATTCGTTGACAACGGGCATGAAGAACATGGGCGAGGCCTGGAGCGCCAGGATGAAGCGCGAAAGGTTGGCGTCGAATTCCGCTCTTTCGCCGATGACGACGCCCTCGATGGCGATGACGCCGTTTGTGGGGGCGGGCTTTTGTCCCGCAGGCGGGGTGCCCTGGGGCGTTTTCGGCTGTCCGGGAACCTGGGGCGCGTCGGGGTTCACCGCACCGGGCGGGGGATAATCAGCCGCAAAGGTCAAAAGCCGCACGTTCTCCGGTATGCACCGGCTTAGCTCGGCCAGGGCGGCCGGAGCCAGCAGCCGGGCCGAGGCCTCGCGCAGGGAGTCTTGGCGCAGCTTGAACAGGTTCGCGGCCGCCTGGAGAGACGTGTCGTCCAAGGCGGGCCCCATGGCCGCGATGCTGGCCTTGATTTGTGTGAGCTCCTGGCGCTTGCCGGCAACCGTGCGCTCCATGAGGAACCCGGCACAGCCGATGACCACCATGAACGCCGCAAGGCCGAGCAAGAGGCGGCTGGTGACGGCGCGTTTGGCCTCTTGCGCGGTGCGCACTTTGTAGTTGGCGATGAGGTTGATGCCTTTGTCCGGCTGCGAGAGCGCCGCGGCCAGGGCCGGGGCCAGGGTCATGCGGTCGTGCTGGATCACGAGTTCGCCGCCGCCGTTGGCTATGCTCATGGCGTCGAAGGTCTGGTGAGGGAAGCCCAGCTGTCCCGCCAGAGCCTGGGTTATGGCGGTCGAGCCGAAGATGTCGCCGCTCAGGTGCAGAACGTCGCAGCGGGTCTGCTGGGAGCTCGCGAAGTAGTCCAGGGTGCGCTCCACCTGCCGGGACAGCCGTTCAATGGCTGGCGCGATAATGTCGATCATCTCAAGCGGGCTCATGAGATGCGCGGACGAGGCGAAATCCGGCTTGGGCGCTCCAAGCAGCACGTGGCGCAGCAAGGCCTGGGCCTGCTCGGAATCCAGGGGCTCGATGGCTTCCTGTGCGTCCTGGACGGGGAAGGGCGCGTCCGCGCCGGGCAGGGGCAGTTCAAAGTCGTCGAACTCAGGCGTGTGAGGCTTGGCCAGTTCCTGAAAATGGTCCACGAGGGTTTCGGCCATGCTGCCGCCGCCGGAGCGGATGAAGCGGCTGAAGAGCAGGCGGTCTTTCGTGTACAGGCCGATGGCGGAAAAGTCCGGCTCCACATGGATGTTCGCGGCCAGGGCGAAACCCGTCGGCGCGTTGCGCTGCCGGTACAGGTTCAAAAAGGCGTTCGGAATGGCGGTTATGCCTGTCAGCGGACAGCACGCCTCGCGGAAGCAGGTGCGCAGGCGCTCCACATCGGCTCGGCGGGCCAGGCAGGTCAGCACGTCCAGCCGGGCGTCCTTGGAATCGGCCGTGGGGCCTAGCGGCACGTAATCCAGGACGTATTCGGCCTCGGCGAATTTCTTTTCTTTTTGCAGGGTCCAGTACACCGCCATGTCGAGCTTGGTGCCGGAGAGCCGGGGCACGCTGAGCACGTTCAAGTCCAGGTCGGGCGAGCGCAGCACGGCCCATACCTCGGCGTTGGCGTCCGCATGGCCCATGGCCGAGAGACTGGCGCGCAGCAGCGCGGCAAAGCCCTTCTCGCCCGGAGCTTGGCCAGGCTCCATGGGAAAGCGCCGCGCGGCGGAGATGACGCCGGAGGGATTGCGCACCACGGCGATGCACAAGCTTGGTCCGCAGGTGCTGATGCCGATGCTCAGGGGTTTGCCTTTGCGCCGCAGCCCGATGGGCCGCGCCCAGAAGGGCGCGGGGGCAGGCTGCTGCGTGGCGCACGCCTCGGCGAGGGGCTCGGTGGAAAGGAGGGAGGATGCGGCCGGCGTGGCTGCGCCGGAGCGGCGGGTGAGGCCTGTGAACACATTGCCCAGTGAGATGCGCCGGGTCCAGAGGGAGTCCTGGCTGGCGGGCTTGGCTGGTTCGATTCCGTCCTGGGCGGAAGGTGTAAGCGCTCCCCCGCTGCGTATGGAACGCAGAAGATTTTCCGTCGAGGTGAGCCGTTCCTTCAGATTCACATGCGCCCCTGTTGCCCCCATGTTGGCACCAGGCTGAAATAGTGCGGGAATTTTAAACTTTGACCGGGGCAGTGGGGGCTGCGGTCCGGAAAGCCTAACAATACGCAAAAAAAACACTTGAAAAAATCTATAATGTTTAAAATTTGCAAATCAGAATTAGATTCATGCCGGTCCTAAAGTCAAGGATAAAAATTCCTAGAAAGGCCCGAAACGCAGGCTCGGAACGCTTATAAGTGGGTTTTGTTTTGGCGGTATGTCCGTATGGTTTCAGGAAGGTGCCATTATTTTATTGCCGTTTTCCACTACGCAGTTTACAGGCCCCGTAAAGTCGGATAGATTATAAACCGATAGAAAAGTTTCAGTCCCACATTGCGGAGGGCCCATGAGCCAGACGAATATTCTACTTGAGTCCGGCACGAACGAACTGGAGCTCGTGGAGTTCTTCATCGACGAAAAAGACCCTGTGACCGGGCAGACGTATCGCGGCTTCTACGGCGTCAACGTGGCGAAAGTGCTGGAGATCATCCGCATGCCCACGGTGACGCAGTTGCCGGAGATTCCCCATCCTTCCGTCCTGGGTGCCTTCAATCTGCGTTCGCGCATCATCCCCCTGGTCAACCTGGCCCTGTGGCTGGGCAAAACCATGGATACGGTGAACGACGACACCAAGGTCATCGTGAGCGAGTTCAACCGCATCACCTCGGCCTTCATGGTCTCCGGCGTCACGCGCATCCACCGCCTGAGCTGGACCCAGGTGGAGCCGCCGGGCAAGCATCTGAACGAATATTCAGGCTCGAGCGTCACCGGCGTGGTGCGCTTTGAGGACCGCATTCTGCTCATCCTCGACATGGAGAAGATTCTGGCCGACTTGAACCCCGGCCTGGCCATGAAGATTGAGGAATCGGCCCTGGAGGAGATCGAGGAGACCAAGGGGCCGGTGAAGAAAGAGCACTACCGGGCGCTCATAGCCGACGACTCCACGAGTATCCGCCGCATGATCGGCACCATGCTGGAAAAGGCCGGGTTCGAAGTGACGCAGACCGTCAACGGACAGGAAGCTTGGGATACCCTGGCCGCCCTGAAGCAGAAGTCCGCGGCGGAGGGCATTCCGCTCACGGAGTATGTCGACATTCTCGTGTCGGACATCGAAATGCCGATTATGGACGGGCACAATCTGACCAAGCGCGTGAAGGACGATCCGGTGCTGAAGGAACTGCCGGTGATCCTGTTCTCCTCGCTCATCACCGACCGGCTGCGCCACAAGGGCGAAAGCGTCGGCGCGGACGACCAGATCTCCAAGCCCAACATAACCGATCTTACCAAGCGCGCCTTCGAGCTCATCGCCCAGAAGCAGGGCATCGCGCTGTAGCTTTTCCCCCCGGCCACTGCGAAAAAGGCCCGCCCTGCGCGGGCCTTTTTTTTGCGCCTGCGCACGGTTTTAAACAAAATCGTGTATATGGCCTCCGGCATTTTGCCCTTGCCCAGGGGCTGCTTCCTGATACAGTGTGTCCTCAAGAATCCGTGCGCGCCGCGCAAACGGAGCAACATCAAGGACGCCTCACCATGGAAGATCGCTGTTACGCCAAAAAAATAGCCATAGTTGGCATGGGCAATGTGGGCTCCGCTTTCGCCTACGCGCTCATGCTGCGCCGACTCGCCACGGATGTCGTGCTGATCGACTTGGACCAGCGCCGGGCCGAGGGCGAGGCGCTTGACCTGAAGCACGGCCTGCCGCTGGTGGGCCCCATGAATGTTTTTGCCGGAACCTATGCCGACTGTGCGGATGCGGATGTGGTGGTCATCACTGCCGGGGCCAACCAGAAGCCTGGCCAGACCCGCCTGGAGCTCTTGAAGCAGAACGCGGGCATCGCCGCCGACATTGTGCGCAAGGTGCTGGCCGCCGGGGGCAAGCCGGTCATCATCATGACCACCAACCCAGTGGATGTGCTGACGCGCGTGGCCCTGGACGTGGCCGTGCCCCTGGGCCTTCCCGCGGGCCGGGTGCTCGGTTCGGGCACGGTGCTCGACAGCTCGCGCTTCCGCCACCTGTTGTCCCGCACCATGGGCGCGGACCCGCGCGGGGTGCATGCCTCGGTTTTGGGTGAGCATGGCGACTCCGAAGTCTGCATCTGGAGCCGGGCCAACGTCTCCGGCATTCCGGTGGGCGATATCATGCGCGCCCAGGGGCTGACCCTCAACAGCGCCTTCAAGGACCAGATGGCCCAAGATGTGCGCGGCGCGGCCTACATGATCATCAACCGCAAGGGCTTCACCGCCACGGCCATCGGCGTGGCCCTGTGCCGCATTGTGGAAGCTGTGGTGAATGACCAGAAGTCCATCCTCACGGTTTCCACCGATGCCGAGGGACGCTACGGCCTGCCGAGGGTGTGCCTCTCGCTGCCGTGTATGGTGGGCGCGGACGGCGTGGAGGCGATCATCGACGCGCCCCTGGACCCGGAGGAGGAGGCCGCCCTGAAGCGCAGCGGCGACGTGCTCTTCGAATCGGCCAAAGGCCTGCTGTAAATTTAGGCTTCGCAAAAACGAAAGGCCGGGGGGATTCGTTCCCTCCGGCCTTTCTCGTTTGATGCGCGTCGGCTCTTACTGCTGCTTGGCGCCCCAGTTCTTGAGGATGCCCACGCGAAGCATTTCCGCCCACTGGTCCATGGCCTTTTCGGCCTGGCCCAGCTGGCTGAAGTTGGCGGAGTCGTACTTGTCGCCGTCCTTGTGGTCGGCGAAGACGCCGAGGGTCTCCCCGGTTTCGGCGTCGGAGAAGCGGAACTCGATGGTGCATGAGCCGACGCTCGGATCCGTTCCGCCAGCAGCCTTGCGTCCCATGGTCATGAGGATGCCCACGGGCAGCACGCTCGATATGGTGTTCATGACGGGCCTGCTGCCGCGCACCTTGGTGATGGCGGCGGAGAGGCGCATGGTGCGCGGGCCGGGCGTGCTCTTGAGGGGAAATTCAAGGGTGTGCATGGTCTTTAAAAGCACCGTGTCGAAGTACTTGGCCAGCGCCCGCAGCTCTTCGATGCTGATGCCGGTGTCCTTGGCCAGGGCGTCCTCGCGCCAGACCACTGTCGGGTCAAGCAGCACGCCGGTGTATTCTTTCGGGTCCAGACCCGGCTTGCGCCAGGCGAAACGGCCCGGAACGCCGGGCACAGCGGTCATTTTCGTGTAGTCCGCGCCCAGGAAATGCGTGATGGACGCTTCCTCCGGCGAAAGGGATTGCGGCGAGGGTACTGCGTCTTTAGAGGCGCAGGCGCAGAGAAATAGTGTCAGAACCGAGAGGGCGAGGGCGGCGTGCAGTCTCATTTCGGGCTCCTTGGGGGTTGGCGGCG
>Ga0209373_10000841_pt1 | contig 42095 bp, 33 predicted proteins | sample Higcelweek5metaG_FD_187173 | JGI IMG/M metagenome (GOLD analysis project Ga0209373, IMG submission 187173) | Freshwater pond sediment microbial communities from the University of Edinburgh, under environmental carbon perturbations - High... | ecosystem: Environmental > Aquatic > Freshwater >... | reverse complement strand
CATTCAACAAAATCACCTTTTATGTTATTTGCAAGAATGTAATTAACGGCACAATATAAAGAATACATTCTTTCGACACTAGTCATTGTATATGGTTTGCAGAAATTGTATATTCTCCAGAAATTGTTATCTACAATATCAGGGTAACTGTTGCGTTTTTTTGATAAGGAATATCCAAGTTTATCTAATACTGCATTTATAATTTTTGTCATCGCTAGTATTTTTGTTGTAAAAATAGATTCTAAGTATCTGATAATTTTATTAAGTTTCAAATATAGAATTATATATTTAAAATAGTAAACGTAAAGCATGAAACATAACAATAATTTATGAGAAATGACTTAATTTAAACAAAATGCTTTTTAAAAATAGCTGGATAGTAAGATTTTAGAAAAATTTTAGTAATTATTGGCGGGTTAAAATAATTCTATATACTTTTGAAAAGAAAAAATTTGAAAAATATATGAGACTTAAATTCAGATCGTTACATTCTTTCTTGGTAGATGATTATAAGAAAAAGCTAATTGTTGAATTAGTAAAACATTGTACCGGCAAAGTATTGGATATTGGTTGTGGTGAAAAACCTTATTATAAATATGTTAAGAATAATGTGACAGAATATATTGGTCTTGAACATCCGGATACTGTAAACAATAGAGAGCAGATTGATATTTTTGGAAGTGCTGATAATCTCCCTTTTCCGGAAAATAGTTTTGATACAGTGATGCTCATTCAGGTCTTAGAGCATGTTGAAGAGCCTCAAGTTATATTAAATGAAATATCCAGGGTACTCAAACCTGAAGGAAAGCTGATTTTCGCTGTTCCTTTTATTTATCCTGAGCATGAAACCCCCCGTGATTTTTATAGATACACCAGATTTGGAATTAAGTATTTGACTTCAAAAGCAGGATTATCAACGGTAAGTTTAGAACCTGTTTCTGGTTTTGGAACCACTTTTATTTATATGCTTTCTCATTATTTGTTCAATAAAAGCAAATTAGTTTATATTGCGTTTATTCCTTTATTCATGTTACTTCTGTTGATGATGTTAATTTTTGAAAGATTCGATAAAAATAAAAACTCAATTAATAGATGGACATGGAATTTTATTGGAGTTTTTAAAAATTAAAGATATGCAAGCTAAGGTACTTATTATTGGCGGATTGGGTTTTTTTGGAAGGAATCTATATCTAAAATTAAAGAGTGTAAACTATAACGTTATTGATATTATTTCGGATGTAGATATTGATCCAAATGATTCTTTTAAAGAAGTCTTTAGACATAAACTGTTTATTGGTAATATTGAAGACCACAGCTTTTTAAATAAAATTTTACCAAATTACGATGTTATTTTTTCCCTAACAGGCTCCTTGAGCCCAGCAGAGAGTATTAAAAATCCGTATAAAGATTTACAATCAAGTCTTATAGGGCATCTAAATATTCTAGAAATTTGTAAGTTGCATAAACCCATAATTATATTTCCTTCATCAAGACTTGTTTACGGAAAGCCGGAGTTTTTGCCTGTTAATGAACAACATAAATTAGATCCTGAAAGTATCTATGCCATTCACAAGATTACATTGGAAAATTATTATAAAATGTATGAAAATATTTATGGAATCAGAGTAATTATTTTTAGGATTTCTAACCCAATCGGACCAAATCAGAAGTTTAATTCCTTTAACCATGGTATTATTAATTATTTTATTGATACTGCAATGAAGGGAAAGGAAATACAAATTTTTGGTGATGGTAAACAGTTGAGGGATTATATTCATATTGATGATTTATCCAATTTATTTGAACTATCAATAACGAATGAACAACTTTGGGGAGAGACTTTTAATATCGGTAGTGGTAGGGGAATCGCAATTATTGATGTGCTTTCGATAATTCGGAAATATCTTCCAGAAATAAAAATCAAATTTAAGGAGTGGCCCTCTTTGGATAAGTTGGTTGAAACTGGCGATTATGTTACAGATATAACAAAGATAAAAATTTCTTCTGGTTGGGAACCTCAGATAAGTATTGAGCAAGGAATAGTTGATACTATCAGTTTTTATAAAAAGAATGAGAAAGATAAACAATGAGTCCAAAAAGCACTAAAAAAACGATAGTCCATTATGAGTCAACATTTCTACCCATAACTGAAATATGGATTTATAATATATTATGTAATTTGAAAAGTTATAATTCTATTTTTATTTCCAGGAATATCAAAAATTTGGATTTATTTCCATTTGATAATGTTTATAGCTTGGCTAGCCTGTCAAGAATTCAGAGAGTTATTGATTTAGGATTGTTTAAAACGATAGGTTATTTTCCATATTTTAAAGATAAGTGTAAGGAGTTTAATTGCAGTCTTTTACATGTTCATTTTGGGTATAATGGCGTTAAGTCTATCGGTCTTAAAAAGAAACTTAATGTTCCAATGATTTGTAGTTTTTATGGGATTGATGCTTTTTGTTTTCCATATATTGACGATAACCAAAGAAAATTAAGCAAACTTTTTAAGGTTGTCGATAAAGTTTTAGTCTTAGGCCCTTATATGCAGAATCAATTAATTGAATTGGGATGTTCACCAGAAAAAATTGTAATACAACATTTAGGAGTTAATACGAATAATATAAAATACAAAACCAGATCAATTCCAGCGAATCGGCCAATTAATTTCTTGTGTGCAGCTAGTTTTGTTGAAAAGAAAGGTTATGATATTACGATTCAAGCTTTTTCAAAAATTAGACATAAGATTGACTTTAAGTTGCATATTATTGGTGATGGACCTTTAAAGAAGGAAATCTTAGATATGATTCAGCGATATGACCTAAGTGAGCGCGTAGTTTTTTATGGATATAGAGATTATTCTTTTTTTATAAATATGGCCTATTCTTGTGACGTATTTATTCAAGCTAGTAAAACAACTAAAACGAACGATAAAGAGGGTACTCCAATGGCAATTGTTGATGCGATGTCTACTGGTATGCCTGTCGTTTCAACTTACCATTCAGATATACCAGAAATAGTAAATATCAATACAGGGTTTCTAGCTATTGAAAATGATGTAGATGATTTATCAAAAGCAATATTGAGGGTTTACGAGAATTTAAATGAGCTAGATAGGTATGGTGAACAAGGACGCTTACATATTGAGGAAAATTTCAATGCAGAAATTCAGACAAATAAACTCGAAATAATTTATGATTCAATTTTGCAATAGATTTGTTTTTGAAATATGCTAAGTTCTGCCTCTAAAAACAATTATGACTAGTCAAAGAATCCCTTATAAAATATTATTTTCTTATTTCTCTTGATAAACGTTGCAGAAGAAGATAATAGGGAAAGTAAAATCTTCCAAGATGTAAATGTATTTTAAACTGGAAGTGAATTGTTTTAAACAAACCAATACGATTTGTTAAACAAAATCGCAAAAACCTCAACAATAACTCATTGGCAAAAGCTCTTTGATTGAACAATTTAGTTCTTGAGTTTTTTTCAAATAGATTGATTGACCATTTATAAATATCTTGAATATCGTCATCTTTGCCTAAAGGTATTTGGTTGTTGAGGATAGTATGTAACCTTACTTCTTGTTCAGTCCCATTCAATCCAATTCTTTTCAGTAATGTACAGTAAACTCTTTCCGCCTGTGTTTGCTGTGTTTTACTTTGTTTGTTCGACATTTGTGTTTCTGATTGTCGGTATAGGACAAGAAATTTTGGCAGGGTATTTATTTTTCCGGCAAAAATTGCTCTGCTCCACATTTCATAATCTTGGGAACTGGGATAACTTTCGTCATAAAATAAGTTATTATCTATAAGGAATCTATAACGAATCATGGCTGAAGAATGCACAATTGAGCATCTGAAAAAGGTTGAGCTTTTAATTTGGTCATCCTTAACAGGAGTTTTAATTGTTCTTGTTTTTAAACCGTTCTGATTGACTTGATAAACATAAGAACCAGCTACATCTATTTCTCTATGTTTTTCTAAATAGTCAACTTGCTCTTTAAGTCTATTTGGAAGAGAAATATCATCCGCATCTAAAATGGCTAAGTATTTCCCTTTGGCAGACATTATAGCTCGATTACGTGAATAAGGCGCCCCCTTATTTGTTTCATTATTTAAAACTTTTATTCGATGATCGTCATAAGAGGAAATGATATTTGTTGTATTGTCTGTTGAGCAATCATTGGTTATTATCAATTCAAAGTCTTTGAATGTTTGATTCAATACACTATTAATTGCCTCACTTATATAGCGTTCGCTGTTGTATGCCGCCATAATTATTGATACAATGGGATTATTCATATCATTATTCTGTCTTGGGTTAATATTATTTCTAGATTCCACAAGTAAAGAGCAAGTCGATGAGAAAACAATTTCTTATTTTGATATTAGAAACATCCCTTTTGTAACCCACCACCGAAATCGTATAAGCATACTCGCTACTGCAAACCGAAAAGAAAGAAAGTAGAAAATCGCCAATAAAAAAGTCGCTCCCCATTTTATCAATTCGGAAATTATACTGATGAGAAACGAAACTTTTCCTTGGATTAATGCATGTTGCCTTTGACTTGAGCCGGTTCCTATTGCTTGCCGCTTTACAAATTCAGGATAAGTTCGTTCAATGGGAACAAGATGGTAAACCACTGTTGATGGAACATACCACATCTCTTCACCTTCACTTTTAAACCGGTAAAAAAGTTCCTTTTCTTCATTCCCTGAAAGGTTTTTCCCAACCCGGCCTAATGTTGTATTAAAGCCTTCATGCTTTTCAAAAACCTCCTTGCGAAACGACATGTTGGAGCCTCTGAAATAGTCCTTGCTGAATACTTGTTCCTTGTCTCCCTTGTCAAAAAATCCCAACAAAGAGGCTAAGTATGGATTATACCAATCGGGTTTCTTCTCCATGTAATGTAGGAGAATCTTTCCTCCAATGGCATTTACCTTTGGGTGCTGTTCGAAAAAAGTCAACGTCTTTTCAAAGAAATCGGGGGCAATTAAAGCATCATCGTCGAGAAAAGTTATAACCGATCCAACCGACTCAGTTATCCCCCGGTTGCGTCCGAACGATAAACCCTGCCTGCTTTCAATACAATAGGTTACCTTAACACCGGGGTTTGATTTTATGAATCGAAGGCAAAGCTCTTCAGTATTGTCGGTGCAATTGTTGTTTACAATTACAATTTCGTACCTGCTACAGTCAATGGTTTGATTTAATACAGAGTCGAACAATCCCTCTAAAAATTGAGCCCGGTTATAGGTTGATATGATGGCAGATATTTCTATCATTAGTGCAATTTTTTAATGCTTCGACGACAAAATTACGATTTCACCTATGACAAAAAAGTATTTTCAAAAATTATATATCATATTATGGTTTCTTTTCCGTTATTTTTGTAGGTACTAGATTTAAATAACATGCAATTCTGCGACCTCAACAAGCAATATGAAACCTATAAGGCTGAAATAGATCAGTCCATTCAATCGATTATCGATTCGTCTGCTTTTATTAATGGTACTGAGATAGAAATCTTAGAGAACGAACTTTCTGTGTATGCTGGTGCAAAACATTCTATCTGTTGTAGTTCCGGTACCGATGCCCTTTTGCTTGCAATGATGGCGCTGAATCTTCAACCTGGTGATGAGGTAATCTGTCCGGCTTTCAGTTTTTTTGCATCAGCCTCGATGATTGGTTTTTTAAACGCAACCCCTGTTTTTGTTGATGTTTCACCGATCGACTTCAATATTGATGTTACTAAAATTGAAGAAAAAATTACCGCACGAACCAAAGGGATCATAGCTGTTTCGCTGTTTGGTCAGTGTGCCGATTTTGACATTATCAATGAGATTGCCCGTCAAAATGAATTGTGGGTGATTGAAGATGCTGCCCAATCTTTTGGAGCAACATACAATGGCAAAAAATCGTGCTCGCTTACCGAAATTGCTGTGACCAGTTTTTTCCCGGCCAAACCACTCGGTTGTTATGGCGATGGTGGAGCAATCTTTACAAGCAGCGATTCGCTTGCGGGGAAGATAAAATTACTCCGTTCACACGGTCAATCGGCAAGGTACTTTCATGACGTGATTGGGATCAATGGTCGGATGGATACCATTCAAGCAGCCATTCTGCGTGTAAAACTGAAGCATTTCGATACGGAAATAGTAACCAGGCAACTGGCGGCAGGTTTGTATTCCGAATTACTGAAAGATGTGGCCATGTTGCCCGAAGTGCCCGATAGCAAAACCAGTGTTTGGGCACAATATACTATTGGTGTTGGGGAGCGCGACTCTCTGAAACAGAAGTTACAGAAAAAGGGGATTCCAACCGCCGTTCACTATCCGCTTATATTGCCCAAACAAAATGCGTTTGCCAGTTTGCCTTCGTACGGCGAAGAATTTCAGGTGGCGCAACTACTCTCGGAAACTGTGCTTTCCTTGCCCATGCATGGTATGATAACCATTGAAGAAGTTAATTTAGTAGCTCAAACCATAACCGATATACTCAATGACTGATCCTAACCTCTTTTTTTCACACGAAACCGCTGTAATTGACGAAGGTGTAATTATCGGAACCGGGACAAAAATCTGGCATTTCTGCCATATTATGAGAGGGGCAAAAATTGGAAACGATTGTTCGCTTGGTCAGAATGTATTTGTGGGGGGCAAAGCGGTCATTGGCAACAATGTGAAAATTCAAAATAACGTAAGTGTTTACGATTCGGTTGAAATTGGTGACGACGTTTTTTGTGGACCAAGTTGTGTATTTACCAACGTGATCAATCCACGGGCAAATGTTAACCGGAAAGCAGAATATTTGAAAACCAAGGTTGAGAAAGGCGTGACAATTGGCGCTAACTCAACAATTGTTTGTGGTATAATATTAGGAAAATTTTCATTTATTGGCGCTGGAGCAGTTGTGACAAAAGATGTAAAACCATTTGCTTTAATGACCGGCGTTCCGGCCCGTCAAACAGGATGGGTGAGTCATAGCGGGGTAAGATTGAATGAAGATTTAGTTTGCCCGGAAACAGGCAAAAAATATATTTTGGTGGATGGACAACTTGAAATGGTAAACGTATGAACCATAAGGAGATTATATTACAAAAAATTGAGAATAACGATTTCACTGTTGGAGTAATCGGACTGGGGTATGTTGGCCTCCCTCTTGCTGTAGCATTTGCTGAGAAAAGCATCAAGGTAATTGGTTTCGATAATTCGATAGAGAAAATCTCAAAGATTAATCAATCTGAGAATTATATTTCTGATATTGATGATGATATATTGGTTGACGTTGTTCATGGAGGTACTCTAAAGGCTACTTCCGATTTTACACGATTAAAGTGCTGCGAAGCTATTATTATCTGTGTTCCTACTCCACTCGATCATTTTAAAAAACCCGACACCTCCTATATTGGGTCGGCTTGTTTGGAAATTGGGCGGAACATGAACCCTGGTACGTTTATTTGTCTCGAAAGTACCACATACCCAACGACAACTGAAAACTTCATGCTCCCCATAATTGAAAAAGAATCAGGATTAAAACAGGGCATTGATTTTTGGCTGGCATTTTCACCTGAGAGGGTCGATCCAGGGAACAAACAATTTAACACCCGGAATACGCCTAAAATCTTGGGTGCGCTTACTCCCGATGGGGTTGAGATAGGTGAAGCGATTTATAAAAAAGCAATTGAAAAAATACATACTGTCAGTTCGCCACGGGTGGCCGAAATGGTCAAAATATTGGAGAATACTTACAGGCTTGTCAACATTAGCTTGGTGAATGAATTGGCCCTTCTTTGCGGGAAAATGGATATTGACATTTGGGAAGTGATTGAAGCAGCTAAAACGAAGCCTTTCGGGTTTCAGGCTTTCTATCCGGGGCCGGGAATTGGTGGGCATTGCATCCCACTCGATCCATTCTATCTGGAACACATTGCTAAGAAATACAATTTTGACCTGAGCATGATCCACACAGCCGGTCACATCGACATGATGATGCCGCACCGCATGACCATCAAGATTACCTCGGCATTGAACAGGCAGAAAAAGGCCATGAACGGAAGTCGAATCCTGTTTTTGGGTATTACTTACAAACCCGATATTGACGATGCCCGTGAATCGCCGGCTTTAAAAATAGTGGATGAAGTGATCAACAAGGGTGGGGTAGTAACTTATCACGATCCCTTTATTTCAGGAATTATTACTGTTGGAGGGCATTCTTTGAAGTCGGTTGAACTTACTGAATCATTGCTTCAACAGTCCGATTGTGTGATAATTACCACCAATCACTCAGCTTTCGATCCTGATTTTATTGAAAAGCATTCGCAATTGGTAGTCGATTTGCGAAATTTGATCAAACAAGCATCAGATAAGGTTTACAAACTTTAGTATAATTCACCGCTGATTCAAAAGGTTTTTAGAAAAATTAGATAAATCACCATTGTGTCGTTGCAGTAAAAAATAAGAAAATGAAAAACTTTGCATTGATAGGAGCCGCAGGTTTTGTGGCAGAGAGGCACTTAAGAGCAATAAAAGACACCAATAATACACTGGTCGTTGCCTCTGACAAGTTTGATGTCATGGGGAAAATGGATAGCTTTTTTCCTGATGCCGAATTTTTTCCTGAATTCGACGATTTCGAACAATTTGTTAAAAATCAGCAGAAGTCATCTTTTCCCATTGAATATTGCAGCATCTGTTCTCCCAATTTTCTGCATTGCCAACATATCGAATTCGCTCTGGAGAATGCAATGAATACGATTTGTGAGAAACCGTTGGTCATTTATCCCTCTGAAATTAAGAGGTTGGAAAAAGCCCAAAAGGAATCGGGATATAAAATTCACACCATTCTGCAGCTTCGACTTCATCCGGTAATTATTGCTTTGCGTAAAAGAGTTAAGAATGAGGCTACTGAAAAAATCTTCGATATTGACCTCACTTATATTACCTCAAGAGGGAAATGGTATTTTAAAAGTTGGAAAGGCGATGTTACCAAATCGGGTGGGGTAGCTGCCAACATCGGTATTCATTTTTTCGACATGTTGACCTGGATTTTTGGTCCGGTTGAAACAAGTATCGTTCATAAATATGAACCGCATAAGGCATCGGGTTTTCTTCAGTTGAAAAGGGCCAGAGTACGGTGGTATTTGAGTCTCGATTACGATGATATTCCGGAACAGGCCAGGAAAAAAGGGTCACGAACCTACCGATCGATTACGATGGATGGCGAAGAAATTGAATTCAGCGAAGGTTTTACTGATCTGCATACGACAACTTATCGCGAAATCTTAAACAAAGGTGGCTTTGGGCTTGACGAGGCGAAGCCATGTATTTATTTGACACATGACATTCGCAACTCATCTCCCGTAGGATTGAAAGGAGATTATCATCCTTTCCTGAATAAAAAGGTTTAACAGATTCCTATTCCGCAGGAATCAGCTTGTTCAGCTTGTCATACATTTTATTGCACTCCGTTAACAAATCGTTGGAGATTGCATTGAAATGGGCTCGTACCAGTTTGGGATTATCTTTTCCATCGGGATGGTTCGCACGGCTGATCAATTCGTTATACAAAGCAGAAATTTCAGTAATCATGCTCACTACCATTTCTTTGTCCTTTTCTTCAGCAATTTCAGATACTTCAAGTGCATCCAGTATCAACTGTTCGCATAAATACCTGATATCTTTTTTAATGTCTCTTTTCGTTGTCATCGTTTACTATTTTTTTGTTAAGTTATTAATTATTTTCCTGATTTCTTTTCTTCTTTTGATTCATCGACAATCTTTTTTGCTTTTATAGGGCCGGTGATTAATTCCCAATTTTCTTTGATCTCCCAGTTCGATTTTACATTGATAACCTTCTGAAAATAAGATACAGGCTCGGGTTGACGATTCGTCGACAGGTTCCCGGTATCCCATTTCCCGTTATTATTCAGGTCACTGACAAATTTCAGGATATACTTTTCGGGTTTTAAAAAATCAAACACGACATTTTGTTGCGGTTTTTCGACACTTAATTCCGTTATGATATCTTCTTTATCACTTTTTTCATTGAATTTAACAAGCAATACCTTCCCTTTTCCCTGAATCCCTGAGAGGGATAAAATAATTGAACCATAATAATCGGCTTTCTGGGTTGAGAATTTTGTTTTTAGTGCTGCATTGGGTTTTCCACTAATCGTTTTTACAATGGCTGAATCAATTGTAAGCTGGTATTTAGTGTTTTCGACCAGTGAAACAAGCAATTGGAATTTCCGTTTTGAACCTTTTAACGTTTGTAATTCAAAATTGACAGCCTGCTGTGTTGAATCGTTGATTATTTCACTTAAACTGATCATTTCTTTATTCAATGTTTCAATTGGTGAAGGGGCTTCAACGACAATCTTTTTATTCAGGTCGAAATTTGAAGCAACAAGATTTGTTGAAAATTTGAAAAATGTATCATCAGCAGGTGTTTCTTCTTTCTTTTTTGTTTTCGATTTTTCAGGTTTCGATTGAAGAAATTCAAGAGTATCGGTTTTCGCTATAAAATTGCCTGTCGAGTCGGTAACTGTATATTTGATACTTAATCGTAAGGTGTCGGTTTTAATAAGTGTCGAATCGGTAATAAATACTGACACGGTATCTCTATTCTCACTGAATTCGAATTCGCTCCAATTTTTACGTGCCAATGTATCGACGAGTTCTACCTTGAATGAATCGGTTACCGATTCACTGAAAACGATCAAACACCTGTCGGGTGCAACTCTTTTAGATGACGTGTTGAATTGGTTATAGGTATCTTCCTCAAAAAGAAGGATGGTAACATTGTCAGGGATATACTCATTGTAACCCTTAGAGATTACCGTGTCGTTCCCGCTAATAACGGTATCGGGTTGCGAAACAAAATGAACCGAAGGTGAAATCATCGAATCGCTAAAAGCAATTAATTCAGTTGCTTGTGAATAATATAAGTTTTTATCATCGTCGGTTAACCCAAATAATTTGTATTGGTCGGGGGGAAGGTTATCAAAAAGAAAATATCCCTCTTCATTTGTGCGGGCAATAAAATCGGGTTTAAGATGCCGAAAAACTGAATCATTATCGAATGTATAAAGGGTAGCCAGTGTATTTTTTACAGGTAAAAGAGTAAGAGCATCAAGAATGTAACCTCCAATTCGAAGTGTATCCAATTGAGGCCCGGTTGAAAAAACCATTCGTAAGCTTTTCAATTTATTTTTTTCATTATAATCGATTATCCCATCCTGAAGATCGAATGAGTAAGTTCGGTCGGGAATCAGGTCTTCAGCAATTTTTATAGTAATTGATTTTCCGGAGGTTTTAATCTCGGGTTTTTTAGCCAGTGGTGGAGATATAACTAATTTCTCGGAAAGATTATCAAGGGCAATATATTCATTAAAGGTGAAGGTGATTTCTTTTCCCGAAAACATGGTTTGAGCAGGGGTCGGGATGCTGCTGGTTACAACGGGAGGAATACTGTCTCGTGGCCCACCCGATGGACCAACCCCTTGATTTGCACAAGAATTAAACAATAAAACAGAAAGGAGCACAGATGTAAGAATGATTTGTAAAGAAACCCGCTTCTTCGTTTTTAACCCTGTGATCATGATTGTTTTATAGGTACTTAATTTATTAGAAAAAATCATCATAATCGGGTTTTGTACCTTCATGTCCGCTATCAGTTTCATCACAATTGATTTCAACACTTAGGTTTGCTGGTTTTTCAAATTCAAAATCAGATTTAATATTCAGCGTTGGGTCAGCAAAAACCTTTTTGAAAAATCGACCGAAAATAGGTAACGCCGTGTTAGATCCTTGCCCTCGGGATATGTCCTCGAAATGGATACTTCGGTAGTTTGCTCCTGTCCAAACGCCGGCAACCAGTTCAGGCGTAAAACCTACAAACCATCCATCACTTTGATTTTGGGTCGTTCCTGTTTTTCCGGCAAAAGGAGCTGTAAAACCACCATATTCCTTATAAACATCATAAGTGGTTGCAAGCCTGATACCAGTACCCTCGCGTACAACTCCCTGTAAAAGATAGGTCATTAAAAAAGCTGTTTGTTCGTCAATGGCATCTCTTTTTCTAGCCTGGAACGTAGAAAGCAGATTGCCATTTTTATCTTCAATTTTTGAAACAATCAATGGTGTTGTATAGATGCCTTTATTCGCGAATACTGAATAAGCTGCAACCATTTCATAGAGGGTAATTTCTGCTGTGCCTAAAAACATGGATGGTACAGCCGGCACATCACTGTAAACGCCCATTTGGCGCATGACTGTTTTCATTGCCTCGGGATTGTAAAGTTTCATGATCCACGCCGAAACCTGGTTGACCGAGTTTGCCAATCCCCATCGGAGACTTACCATTTGTCCGTCGAAATCGGTTGGCGATGAATTCTTGGCCGTCCATGTTGAACCATCATCCAAGATAAATGTTTGCTCAATATTGGGAGCTCTTTTGCAGGGAGACATCCCGTTTTGCATGGCCAGTGTATAAAGGAAGGGTTTGCATGTTGAACCTACCTGGCGCTTAAATGTTGACGAACGTACCATGTCGATTTCAGTAAAGCCATAAGCCGAACCTCCTACCCAAGCCTTCACTTCACCTGTTCGGGGATCCATGGCCATAAAAGAAGAACTGAGAAGTTTCAGATAATATTTAATTGAGTCGAGAGGAGACAAAAGTGTATCCTTATATCCATTCCAGGTGTAAACGTTCAGTATCTGTTTCTTATTAAATTCAGTTGCGATTTTATCCTTGTTGAGACCTTGTTTCTTATAGTTTTTATACCTGTCGCTACGTTTCATTTCGTTGTTGAGCACGTTTTGTGCTTGTTCATCAGTCAAATCGTTTGAGAAAGGTGAATTCTTGAATAATTTAACGTGTTTATTGAGTTGAGGTTGTAGTTTTCTTAGATGGGCTTCTACCGATTCTTCAGCATATTGTTGCATCTTGAAATTGATCGTAGTATAAATTTTTAAACCGTCTTTGTACAGGTCATAGGGTTCACCATCGGGTTTTCGGTTTTTGTTGCACCAACCGTAAAGCGGATCGGTTTCCCAGGCGATAGAATCTTCAGTGAATTTTTGTCTCGAACGCAGGTTGTCGCTATAATCTGATCGGTCGGGTTTGGTCGCGATCATTGTTCGTTCAAGATATTTCCGGAAGTAAGGCGCTGTGCCTCTTTTAAGTCCATCGGGTTGAAAATCAACATTTAGTGGGAGTAGCTTGGTTTTGTCAAATTGTTGGCGTGTAATGTATTTATTTTTCAGCATTTGTCCCAATACAACATTTCTTCGTTGGAGCGCCCTTTCCTGAAAGCGGGTAGGATTGTATAGAAATGGGTTTTTTAACATGCCAACTAAAAGAGCTGATTGTTCCAGGGTAAGCGAGTCGGGTGTCGTATTGAAATAAGTTTTTGCAGCGACCTCAACACCAAAGGCTCCGTTAATGAACTCAAATTTATTGAGGTACATCATCATGATTTCTTCTTTTGTATAGCTTCGTTCCAATTTCACGGCGATAACCCATTCCCTGAATTTTCGGATAACCAATTTCAATCCTGAATTGCTTTCGCGCGGGAACAACAGTTTTGCAAGTTGTTGGGTAATGGTACTGCCTCCACCCTCCGATTTGCCGGTAATAATTCCTTTTACGGCGCGCCCAAAACTTTTCAAATCAATTCCGGAATGATTGTAAAAGCGTTCATCTTCAGTGGCGATCAATGCTTTTACTAAAAAGGGACTGATATCCTTATATTGAGCCAGGGTCCGGTTTTCATCTTTATAATATTTGCCCAGTATCTGATTATCGGTTGTGATAATTTTAGTTGCAACCAAACTCTTTGGATTTTCTAAATCTTCAAAAGAGGGCATGTATCCAAGTATCCCGTGAAAAATCATCCAGAAAAAGATAATTGTTAACATCACGAGTGACCCTGCAGATATCCAAAGTATCTGCAATATTTTTTGGCGAGATTTATTTTCAGTTACCATTATTGTAAAAATTTCGGCAAAGATAATTAATTTAAATAGCTAAAAGTTTCATTAAAAGGGGAAGATAATAGCAAAAACCGATAAAGTAATGTCTCTATTCCAACTTTACTACCTAATATTATATTGTATAGGGAAGCAGGTTTTTTTAAATTTAATTTGAAATGAGTACCCCTAAAATTTTGATCATAGCTTCCAATTTTCTTTAATTTGCATTTTATTTTGAAAAACCTTCTTTTTTTTAGGACTGTTTTTTAAGATTTTACAAAATTTAAAACGAAATTCGCACAATTTTTTAAACGAAGTAGCGATTGATATTTGAGTAAAATTGTTCTATGGTAGATAATTTAGTCATCGTTGAGTCCCCCGCAAAGGCAAAAACAATTGAGAAATTTTTAGGTAAAGAATTTTTGGTAAAATCAAGTTTTGGCCACATTAGGGATCTCGATAAAAAAGGATTTGGTGTTGACATTGAAGATAATTTCAAACCAAATTACATAATCTCCGACGATAAAAAAACGGTTGTAAAGGAACTTAAGACTTTAGCAAAGGAGGCAAAGACCGTATGGCTTGCTTCTGACGAGGACCGTGAGGGAGAAGCAATTGCCTGGCATTTACAGGAAGTGTTGGAACTTGAACCTGGTAAATCGCGGAGAATTGTTTTTCATGAAATTACCAAAAATGCGATCCTTGAAGCCATACAAAAACCCCGGCAACTTGACCAAAACCTAGTCGATGCACAACAAGCTCGTCGTGTACTTGATCGTTTGGTTGGATTTGAGGTGTCGCCTGTTTTATGGAAAAAGGTGAAACCACAGCTCTCAGCTGGTCGGGTACAATCGGTGGCCGTACGATTGATTGTTGAACGTGAGCGGGAAATCATCAACTTCAAATCGACATCAGCTTTCAGGGTAAATGCCATTTTTCTTGTTTTAGATGCAAACGGTAAAAAAACGGAATTGAAAGCCGAACTTTCAAAACGTTTTGAAAAGAAAGAAGAAGCTCTGGCTTTTCTTGAAAAATGCAAGAATGCAACCTTTACTGTTGAAGATGTCGTTAAAAAGCCTTCCAAAAGGACTCCTGCACCACCTTTTACAACGTCGACATTACAACAAGAGGCAAGCCGCAAACTCAGTTTTTCTGTTTCTCAAACCATGTCGGTTGCCCAACGGTTATATGAAGCCGGGAAAATAACTTACATGCGTACCGACTCGGTCAATCTTTCATCGTTGGCGCTCAATTCATCTAAATCGAAAATAGAAGAACTTTTCGGGGAAAAATACTCGAAAACAAGACAATATAAAACAACATCAAAGGGGGCACAAGAAGCTCACGAGGCGATCAGGCCAACCTACATTGATAAAGATTCAATTACTGGGACAAAACAAGAACAACGATTGTATGAACTTATTTGGAAACGCACAATCGCTTCCCAGATGAGTGATGCACTTCTTGAAAAAACAACCATTTCTATCAGTATCTCAACGGCTACTGAGAAATTTATTGCTTCGGGTGAAGTGATCATTTTCGATGGCTTTTTAAAAGTCTATATTGAATCATCCGACGAAGATGACGATAAACAAAATGGCGATGTTTTGTTGCCTCCCATCAAGGTAAAGGATCTTCTTGATCGGGATACGATTGTTGCAGCGCAACGCTTTACTCAAAAGCCACCCCGATATACGGAAGCAAGTTTGGTGAAAAAGCTTGAAGAACAAGGCATTGGGCGACCTTCTACTTATGCGCCTATTATCACAACCATTCAAAACCGTGGTTATGTGGTGAAAGACGACCGACCGGGAACAGATCGCGAGTTCGTTACCTTGACCCTTGCGTCGGGTAATATTAAAGAACAGGTGAAGAATGAAACATTTGGCTATGAAAAGTCAAAACTTTTCCCTACGGATATTGGTATGGTCGTAACTGACTTTCTCATGAGAAACTTTGATCAGGTAATGGATTACAATTTTACCGCAAAAGTTGAGGCGCAATTCGATGAAATTGCTGAAGGGAAAAATAAGTGGGGCAATATGATCGGAGGTTTTTATAAACCTTTTCATACGCTGGTTGAAAAGTCATTACAGGTTTCAGAAAAAGCGAATGGTGAAAAAATATTAGGCGCTGACCCCGAAACAGGGAAACAGGTATCGGTAAAAATTGGCAGGTACGGCCCCTTGGTTCAACTTGGCGAAACAACGGATGGCGAAACTGGAGAAAAACCAAAATTCGCCAGCCTTCAGTCAGGGCAACGCCTTGAGACCATTACACTGGAACAGGCTCTTGAACTGTTTAAATTACCTCGTGAAGTTGGTGAATTTGAAGATAAAAAAATTACGGTGGCAATTGGTAGGTTTGGCCCATACCTTAGGCACGACAATAAATTCATTTCGCTCGAAAAAACTGACGATCCGTTTACGATATACCTCGAAAGAGCTATTGAATTGATTGATAAAAAGAGAGAGAAAGATGACAAAGCCATCATCAAAATATTTGATCAGGATCCAGAATTAAAAATCCTGAATGGACGGTGGGGAGCTTATATTACGTATAAAAAGAATAATTTTAAGATTCCGAAAGATACCAAGGAAGAAGAATTGTCTTTTGAAGATTGTATGTCGATCATTGAAAAAGCCGATTCATTACCCAAAACAAAAAAGAGAAAAAAATAAATTATTCAATGAAAGGCATATCTTTGGGTTGCCTTTTCAATTTATTTTGAAAGTTGTAACCAATGGTAAAAGATAAACTCGAAGAAATCCTGAATTTTTTTGATCCTGTTCAACTAAATAGTTTTACAGATTCTTCCTATCGGAATGATAAGGGATCTATTGGCAGCGGAATTATTATCAACAATCATTTAAAAACCCTTTCTTCAACCGACCGTTTTGAACTTGCCATTATTTTTGTTGATTCGTTTCTTCCTGACAATAAGGGCAAAGACACTCAAACGGCACAGATTATACGTGAAGAAATTTATAAGTTGAAAAAAGTCTCAACCGGTTTGAGGATTGCCGATTTGGGCAACCTGAAAACAGGGAAGGATCTGAACGAAACCCAGTTTGCATTACAAGAAGTTTGTATTCTTTTGTTTCAATTGAAAGTTAATGTTGTTATAGTGGGTGGAAATCAGTCGCTCACAATAGGGAATTTCAGGGCAATCAAAGAATTTGAAAATGACATCAATCTTGTACATATCGATTCAAAAATCGATTTAAGCATTGCTGAAGAATATTATCCTGATGAAACTTACCTCAATCAGATCATTGAAAATGACATTTCCCATTTATATAATATTTCATGCGTGGGTCATCAAACATATTTTGTTGACCAAAAACAAATAAACCGGCTGAATGAGTTCTATTTTGAACATTACAGGCTAGGGGTTGTGAGAGATCAGCTTGAGAATATTGAACCCGTTTTAAGAGATGCCGATTTAGTTAGTTTTGATATTGGAGCTGTTAAGGCTTCCGATGCTCCTGCCAGAAAAGACAATTCCCCCAATGGATTTTTTTCAGATGATGCCTGTCGGCTGGCACGATATGCCGGAATAAGCGACAGGGTCAGGTCTTTTGGAATATACGAAACCGATTCAACCATCGATATTAACCATCAAACCTCAAAGCTGGTTGCTCAAATGGTTTGGTATTATATTGAAGGATTTATAAACCGGAAACACGAATTTCCACAAGGTTCGCTCGATGATTGTATAAAATATATTGTAGAAATAGACGAAATAGAAATTCCAATCGTTTTTTATAAAAGCAATAAAACCCAACGTTGGTGGATTGAAGTGAACAACTTGCCTGAGAGTACTGGTAGTGAGGTTAATGTGATTGCATCATGCTCCGAAACCGATTATTTTAAGGCTTGTAATAACGAAATTCCCGACAGGTGGTGGATTAATTTTAAGAAATTGAGATAATCGTTATCCTGTTTGAACTAATTATTTATACGAATATCTTATTTTTGTTTCACATCGAACCCTGCACGAAGGGAAATAAGCTTTTATGAAAAATTATTTTTCTTTTTTTATTTTGTTTATATTGGTTAATTTAGCAGCTAAAGCTCAAGAAGAACCTTTGTTCAGTAATTATATGTTTTTACGGACAATTACAAACCCGGGTTTTGTTGGTGCTGAGAATACAATTAATGCAACATTTTGTAACCGGACCATGTTCGCTGGTTTTGGAGAGGGTAAACCGGTTACATCGACGTTTGGAGTGGAAGCTCCTGTTGATTTATTTGGAAAAAGAACGGGTTTTGGTATCGTTATGATGAATGATAAGATTGGATTTCAACAGCTTGTGAAAGTTGATTTTTCTTTTGCTTACCATCATAATTTAAAAAACGGTGCATTGGGTTTTGGATTAGCACTGGGTTTTAATAGCTACAGTATTGATCCAACATGGAATACTGAAATTTCGGGAGAAGATGGCGCTTATAGTTGGCCGACAACGGGTGACCCCTTAATCCCTTCGAGTTTTGAAGACCTTGATCTGGGAGTTGGTTTTGGTGTTTATTATGAAACACCGCAATATTATTTGGGTTTATCGGGATCAAATTTAAACAGGGCAACTATTTCGAGTACCAAAGAGGCTGAAGGAGAAGTCGATTACTTATATTACTCGGCAGAGTACAAATTATCAGGGGCATACAATATTGAAATGCCCGACCCGTTATTTGACTTGCGGCCTTCGTTTGTTTTAAGAAGCGATTTGGCCGCTTATATGCTTGATATGAATGCGACTATGTTTTATAAGAAAAGATACTGGGCTGGTTTTGGGTTAAGGGTATCTCCGAAGAACATAGCATCGTTTACATTGATGGGAGGTACAGAACTTGTGAATGGACTTAATGTAGGATATGCGTTGGATATCAACACAAGTAGCATGATTTACGGTGGTTTAACATCGCACGAAGTCATAATTACGTACTCCTTTAATATTGATAGGAAAAGAGACATGAAATATAAAAGTGTCAGGTACTTGTAAGATCTGAATTTTACTGATATGAAAAAATACAAATTGATTATCTCGCTGTTGATCATTGTTATGATCGCAAGTTGCACCCAATCGGGACCGAGTGGTGAACTTACCGGGAAAAGAGGAAGCTGGTTTGAACCCGTTCCTTTCGGGATGACCTTCGTTCGGCGTGGTTCAATCAGGGTGGGGCCAAGTGATGAGGACCCAACTAAATCAATCGATCCAACGAAAACGATCTCTATTGACGCTTTCTGGATGGACGATACCGAAATAACCAATAATGAATACAGGGTATTCGTTAACTGGGTTAGGGATTCGATGGCTCTTGACTTGTTAAACAAAGCCGATGGAACACCCCAGTCTCCATACGCTATCTTTGATGTTGACGGAAATTTTGTCAGCTTAGATTATAGTGCAAAGATTGATTGGAAAGATACTGCGGCCCTTATCGATTTATTTTTGCCGGCTGAAGAAAGGTTCTTCGGTAAAAGGGAAGTTGATTCAAGAAAATTATTTTTCGAATATCAGTGGATCAATTACCAGAAAGCAGCTCAACGTGCCAATAGTTTCAATTACCAATCAGGGAAATATGATGGCGGAATTAAAGACCGTTCCGATTTTATTGAAAGAGAGAGAGAACATATTTATCCCGATACACTTTGCTGGATCAGGGATTTTACCTATTCATACAACGAGCCATGGACAAGCAAGTATTTCTGGCATCCTGGTTTTGATGATTATCCGGTTGTTGGTGTAACCTGGAAACAAGCCAATGCTTTTTGTCAGTGGAGAACCAAAATGCAAAACACATTTTTCGCCGGAAACGGGCAGGCTACTGTTATGGATTACAGATTGCCTACTGAATATGAATGGGAATTTGCTGCACGTGGAGGCTTACAAAACTCGATGTATCCCTGGGGCGGATACTATTCACGCAATCAAATGGGTATGTTCATGGCAAATTATAAACCCATGCGCGGTAACTATATCTCCGATGGTGCTTTAGCAACAATGCGGGTTAGTAATTACCCTCCCAACGACTTCGGATTGTATGACATGGCCGGAAATGTTGCTGAATGGACTATTACAGCATGGGATCCTCTTTCAACAACCATGGTTAGTCAATTAAACCCTAACTATCAATACAATGCAGAAGATTCAGACCCACCGGCCATGAAACGAAAAGTGATCAGGGGTGGTTCATGGAAAGATGTTGGGTATTATATTCAAACTTCGTCACGTACTTATGAATATCAGGATTCAGCAACCTCTTTTATTGGATTTAGGTGCGTACGTTCGTCGTTTGGCAATAATTTTTAAGATATTAATGGATCAAATTTTTTAAGATATGAATATTGGAGATTTTTTGCACAGCAGGAAGTGGAGAACGATTCAAAATTATACGTATAGTTTTGGTGCATCGGTAGTGTTGATTGGAGCTTTAGCTAAACTGGAACATTGGCCGGCAGCCAGTGGATTTCTGATGACAGGTTTAGGTATGGAAGCGTTAATCTTCTTTATTTCAGCATTTGAACCTTTAGTTGATAACCCCGATTGGAAAAAAGTGTACCCGCAACTCCGTGATGCTGACGACACCGATGAGAAAAAATTAATTTATGTTGAAACTGACACGAAATTTAAAAAGTTTTTCGGTGGTGGTGGTTCCGGCGAAGGTGGTGGAAATGGTACCATTTCTATAAAAGACCTTCCTGCCGAGCAAATCAAGAAATTGAATGAGAGTTTTGAAAAGCTTTCGAAAGCAGCAGAAGGTATAACTGAAATTTCGAAAGCATCAGCCGAGACGAACGGTTTTGTTCAAAACCTGCACGAAGCTTCAAAATCGTTAAGCAAAGTTGTTGAAAGTAATAATGCTGTTTCTGAAACGTTGAACGAAAATGTCAAGGAGATTTCAAACTCTCTTAAAAGTACAGCAGAAAAAATTAGCTTATCAGGCGATAAAGCTTCAACAGGGATTGTTAAATCATCGGAAGATCTTTCAACTTCTATAAAATCAACAGGTGAAAACATCAAGGCTTCCGGAGAAAAAGCTTCTGCCAGCATATCACAGTCAGTAAACGAACTTTCAACCTCAGTTAAAACTACTGCAACCGGGCTTAAGGGTGCAGGTGAAAAGTTTTCTTCTGACATAGAAAAATCGAGTATCGACTTTGGAAAACAACTTCAAACATCTGCTTCAGAATTAAACAATTCGTATAGCAAGGTGGCCGAATCATTATCTTCCGGTTTTAAAGGACTTGAAAATAGTTCTGGAAAATATGTTGAGAGCATTGATAAATTAAATAAGAACCTTGGAGCTCTTAATGCAGCTTATGAAATACACCTTAAGGGTGCGGTTAAAGTTGAGGAGGTTGTTAAAGATTATTCAACCAGTGTTGGGGAAATTGGGAAGTTGCTTCATACTTCGGTAGAAGAAACACGCAAATTCAACGAAAGCACAAAGGAAATCAATGAAAACATCCAGGCATTGAATAAGGTTTATGGAAGAATGCTTGGGGCTTTAAATACTAAAAAGTAATAAGGGATAGAATATGGGAGTCAAGAATTGTCCGGAAACCCCAAGGCAGAAAATGATCAACATGATGTATTTGGTGCTAACAGCATTGTTGGCATTGAATGTCGCTGCTGAAACCCTTACTGCTTTTAAAATTGTTGATCTGAGCCTTGTTAAAACTTTTGAAAGTTATACCAGGAAAAACATTACAGTAATGAGTGATTTTGACTGGCAAGTTGAAAAGGGACAGAAACCTGAAATGGCAAAGATATATCGGGAAAAAGCAATTAAAGTACATTCTGCTGCTGATGAAATTGTTGATTTGATCACAGAAATTAAATCAGAGTTCGCTAAACAATCTGATGCAGAAAAGTTAATGCCAGGAGATGAGCTACCTGATGAATATCCTTATATTGTCACTAAAGATAATGATACACTTATACTTAAGAGACAAGACGACTTAAATGTGTCTCCATTGATCATGATTGAAAGAGGCAAGGGCGAAGAGTTGCAAAATAAGATGATCGAATATAAAAATCAGTTGATTTCGGTCATAAAAAGTGATTCGACTCTTATTAACAGATTGGATCCAACTTTTTTCCAGAATCTTGAAAAGATTCTGGATGTATCGAATCCCGATAAAAAAGATAAAACAACCGATGCAAAAACATGGATCCAGGCCAATTTCGATCGTACACCATTAATTGCTGGTATTACAATGTTATCGAAGATCCAGAACGATGTGCGTTTTGCTGAAAGTTTGGTATTGAATGTTATTTATTCTGCCATTCGGGGCGATAGTTTTTTTGAAGCAAAAGTAATTCCAAAATCCACTTACGTTATTTCTGATTTTCAAAATTTCGAAGCTGAAATTTTTCTTACGGCTCTTACAAACGTACCTAAAGCAGAAGTATACATCAATGGTAGCTCAACCCCAATTCCGTTGGATGGAAGTAAGGCGCTTTATAAAACATCAACTTCAAAACCAGGAACATATACATATTCAGGAGAAATCAGATATCGGAATCCTGAAGGGTTGTTGGCAAGTGCTCCTTTTAAGGGTGAATATGAAGTAGCTGCACCAACTTCGACCATTTCGCCAACCAAAATGAATGTACTTTATCGAGGTATTGAAAATCCCATTGAGATTTCTGTTCCAGGATTATCAAACAGCCAGGTTCGTGCAGTATCTGACAATGGTTCAATTACACAAAATGGAAATGAATGGTTGGCAAAACCAACCGCTTTAAATAATAACACGAAGATTAGTGTTTATGCCAAACTTGATGGGAAAGAAGTACTGATGGGTTTCAAAACGTTCAGGGTTTTTGATGTCCCACCACCACTGGCAACGTTGGGTGTATTTACATCGGGTGCTTTAATTAGCCGTGCTTATTTCAATCCATTACAAGTAAAAAACTTAACAGCTACTCTTGCGGATTTTCTTTTCGATCTTGAGTTTGAAATTACAAGTTTTGATGTTTCGGTACCTACCGGTGGTGGAATGACCGCGACAGCTTCTTCATCAGGTGCAGGTTTCACCGCAGCTCAAAAAACATTACTAACTGGAGCTAAAAAGGGGGATAAAGTAATTTTTGAAAATATCAGGGCAAAAATCAAGGGGAATAGTGTTGTAACAAATATTCCATTATCTCCAACTATTTATACAGTAAACTAAAAAATGCAAAATCCATCTGATATGAAAACTATAGTGAAAATTTTAATACTTGTTTTATTTCCGTTACTGGGATTCTCTCAGCAGACTAGTGTTAGGTTTACCGACAAGTTCGGGCCGTTCTTTAGTACTTATCAACAGGAGAATGATTTTGCTAAACGAAAAGCCATTACGTATCCTTTTGTAAGAGAGGCAGATGTAATGTGGTCGAAGGTAACTTGGGAACTCATTGACCTGAGAGAAAAAATGAATCTTCCGCTTTATTATCCAAACGATACGTTGCATGGAAGAAAAAGTCTGATAATGGCAATAACCGAGGGTATCAGGAACGGACAATTATTTGCGTTTAAACCTAATTTTAAGAATAACGCTTTTGAATTTGATCAGAACAATATCATTATTCCTGATTCACTTGGAGATTTGGATAAGAATGAAGTTCCGATTCCTAATACAAATACATTTGTTCAACGTTGGAGTCTGGATGAGATTACCCAAATTTTAATTAAGGAAGTTTGGTATTTCGATCGTAAAACTTCACAATTAAATAGTGAGATCATAGGTATTTGCCTTATAAGGGAATATAACAAAGTAATGGGTCCTCCAACTTCAAGCGGATTTCCTACTGAAAAGCGAATGAATTATTTGTTCTGGATTTATTATCCCGATGCAAGGGATTATCTTGCAACAATCCCGGTATATAATCCGAACAACAATACCGAATTATATAGTTTCGATGATTTGTTTGTGAACAGAAAATTCAAAGCAAATTTTGTTAGGGAATCAAACGTTTATAATGACCGGTTAATTACTGATTACTTGTCAGATCGTGATGCTCAGCTTGAATCGGAAAGGATTAAAAAAGAAATATTTGATTACGAACAAGATTTGTGGGAGAACTAGCATATAAATCAAGATATTGAATATTTTAAAGCCTTATGGAAACCCATAAGGCTTTTACGTTATGAAGCAATAGAAGTATTTTTTCCCCGTTATTTGAGAAACATTTTAATACGTGCAGAAAAACTTTCTGAAATATTTATTCTTTATATTTTTTACCATTTTCATTCTTGTAGGTTGTAAATCTGACATACTATACTTTGATTTGAAAGGGCAAAAGAGACCAGTGTGGTTTGAACCAGTTCCCTATGGAATGGTTTATATCCAACAGGGATCTTTTCAATTGGGTGGAGGCGATGAGGTACTCGATAAGCAAATACAATCTACAAAAAACGTTTCGGTCAACTCTTTTTGGATGGATGATACCGAAATCACAAATAGTGAGTATCGGCAATATGTCAAGTGGGTTGCCGATTCAATTGCTGCTGTTTTAACCTTTAAAGCGGGAATTGATTATTACAAAGCAGTAGACCAAGATAAGCAACCATACGATCCGCCGAGAGTCGATCGTGTTAAAGTTGAGCAGATTTGGAATGATGATAAAGACGATGTTCAAGCAGCTATTCAGCCATTGTTTTATCAGGGTTCTGAGCGTTTTCAGGGTAACAGGGAAATCGATTACCGCAAAATATTTTATGAATATTTTTACATCGACCTGAAGCAGGCGGCTCAGCGTTCAAACAACTTCAATTACGATTCTCAAACCTATTCAGGGTCTGTAACCGATCCTAAAACCGGAATTGAAAGTTCTGTTAAAGATCGTTCATCGTTCATTTTTAAAAATAGTATTCCTGTTTATCCCGATTCGTTGGTTTGGGTTCGCGACTTTTCATTTTCATACAATGAACCATGGACCCTGAAATATTTCTACCACCCTGCTTTTAATGAATATCCGGTTGTTGGAATTACTTGGGATCAGGCAAATGCTTTCTGCCATTGGCGAACCGATTTCAGGGATGAATTTCTCGCTGCCAACAAAATTCAATCAATTCATCCCTACCGTTTACCTACCGAGGTTGAATGGGAATATGCTGCACGCGGAGGTAAAATCAACAACAAATACCCCTGGGGCAGTTATTATACAAGTTCACAAAAGGGGTGCTACCTGGCTAACTTTAAGCCCAAAAGAGGAAACTATATTGCCGATAGCTATTATTCAACCAAAACAATGAAGGTTGGAAGTTTCGATCCTAACGGTTACGGATTGTATGATATGGCCGGAAATGTTTCCGAATGGACTAGCACGGCTTACGATCCCTCGGGATACCAGATGATCAACAGCTTTAATCCCGAATTTCAATTTAATGCTTCAACCACTGACCCTCCGGCGCTGAAAAGAAAAGTTATTAGGGGTGGTTCGTGGAAAGATGTATCGTACTACCTTCAGGTATCTACCCGCGATTATGAATATCAGGATTCCGCCAAAAGTTTCATCGGTTTCCGTTGCGTAATGAATGCAATTGAAGATTTGCGGAAATAGAAATTTGGCAGAGCCTTCTTCTTACCCAAAAAGTAACAATCGATTTATTTTTATGATTTTACTTTTCATTTTAAGGAATTCAAAAGCGTTTATTGCAATCCACTTCTTTGCAATAAGGCATCAATCGAAGGTTCCTTGCCTCTGAACTGAATATACAATTCCATTGGGTGAGCAGTTCCCCCTTTTTCAAGGATGCACGTTCTGAATTTATCTGCTGTATTCTTGTCAAAAATTCCATTTTCCTTGAATAGAGAGAAGGCATCAGCATCAAGTACCTCAGCCCACTTGTAACCATAATAGCCAGCGGCATAACCCCCGGCAAAAATGTGTGAGAAGGAGGTGCTTAAAGAGCTTCCGTCGATGTCAGGGAAAAATTTGGTACTCTTCAAGGCTTCTCTCTCGAAAGAGGTCACGTCGGCTTTGAATGGTTTGGATAACGAATGCCAGGCCATATCGGCCATTCCATACGATAGTTGTCTTTCAGACTGGTAGCCTGATTGAAAATTCCTTGAATCAATCAGTTTTTGCACTAAATCTTCGGGCATAGGCTCTCCGGTTTCGTAGTGAAAAGCAAAAGTTTTCAGCCACTCAAACTCCGTTGCCCAGTTTTCCATGATTTGAGAGGGTAGTTCAACAAAATCGCGATAAACATTTGTCCCGGACAACGAAGGGTAAACGGTGTTGGCAAGCATACCGTGCAAAGCGTGTCCAAATTCATGCAGAAAGGTATTCACTTCGTTGAATGTGAGCAACGATGGCTTACCTTCTAACGGTTTGGTGAAATTCCCGCAAATTGAAATGTGCGGGCGTTTCATATCTTCGTTCATGTAAGACTGTGAACGGTATTCGGTCATCCAAGCTCCACCCTGCTTGCTTTCGCGGGGATGAAAATCGGCGTATAGTATTGACAGAAATCCGCCGTTCTGGTCATAAACTTCAAAGGTTTTTACATCGGGGTGATAGACAGGAATGTTTGTTACCTCCTTAAATGTAATTCCGTAGAGCTTGGTTGCAAGATTGAATATTCCTTCAATGACATTTCCAAGTTTAAAATAGGGCTTAACCATCTCTTCGTTGAACCCAAATTTTTGAGTTTTTAATTTTTCACTGTAATAACTGAAATCCCAGGGCATTAATTCTTCTGTAAAGCCGTGGTCGGCTGAAAATTGTTTTAACTCGTCAATTTCTTTCAGCGCAAACGGTTTTGATGCCACATGCAATTGATTGATCAGGGAATTTACCTTTTCGGGTGTTTCTGCCATTCGTTCTTCCAAAACATATTGGGCATAATTTTCGTAACCAAGCATGTTGGCTTGTTTCAGGCGAAGGTTTGCTATTTTTCTGATGTTTTGGTTGTTATCATTTTTATTGCTGTGATTGCATCTTGATGTATAGGCTTTGTACATCTCTTCTCTTAACTGACGGTTGTCGCAATATTTCATGAATGGTCCGAAACTGGGATATTGTAGGGTAAAAACCCAGCCATCTTTCTTTTTCGATTTAGCTGTTTGTGCCGCCGCCTGAATGCTCGATTCAGGTAGGCCTGCTAGATTTGAGCGGTTAAGGATCTGAAGATCAAAACTGTTTGTTTCAGCAAGAACATTTTCGTTGAATTTCAAATTCAGTTTCGAGAGCTTCATTTGTAATGCTATCAATTTGAGTTTCTTGAATTTTCCAAGGTTGGCCCCATTTCGTTTCATCGATTTGTACGTGGTTTCAACCAGTCGGACTTCTTCGCCGCTTAGCCCTTGGTTGAGTCTGTTTTGATAGACCTCAGAAACCCTGTCGAAATATTTTTTATCGAGCATGATTTTGCCCATGAAGCGGGTTGTAAGAGGTGAAACTTTTTGAGTTACTGCCTGTATTTGTGGGTTTGTTTCAGCTGAATTGAGGTTAAAAAGAATGAGCCCCAACCTTGAAATTTCGTCGTACTTTTTTTCAATTGGTAAAAGGGTGTTTTGAAAAGTTGGTTTTTCATTACTGGAAATTAGTTTTTTAAAATCGATGGTTGCCTCTTCAATTAAAGATTTAAAGGCCGGCTCAAAATGTTCGGCTTTAATCTGATCAAAAGGTACCGTTTGGAAAGGGGTTTCAAACGGGATCAGTAAGGGATTCTTTTCTGATTTCATTTCAGCATAATTTTTTGTTGATGCGAAGCATGTTAAGATGATCGCTATTCCTATTTTCTTCACGCAGGTAATTCTCATTTTTTTTCACTTTTATTCGATGTTGTTCATCTGAAAGAGGATCATTTTTGAAGATTGATTTTATCTCTTCTTTCGTGTCTTTTTCTCGACCGACCAACCAAATTTACCAATTTTTTCACCAAGGTTGTAATAATATCCATGATTATAAACCAGCGGTTTGGCATCGGCAAGATTGAATTTACCTGAAATTTTATCCAGGTAATTCTCAGCCACGCTTATGTTTACAACTTCAGCAAGAAACATGTGGTGTGATCCCATCGGGATTATTTCTTTTACACGGCATTCGATGTTGACCGGAGATTCACACACGATGGGGGCATTCACAACCTTCGCCTTACCGGGTGTCAGGCCCATTTCCTTCCATTTATCAAATTTCCTTCCCGAACGGCATCCACACCAGTCGGTTGCACGGGCAAGTTCTTCGGTGGTGAGATTGATTACAAATTCCCCGTTCCGGCGGATAATGTCGTATGAATATCTTTCAGGGCGGACTGAAATGTAACACTGTGGCGGGTCACTACATACAGTGCCTGTCCAGGCAATGGTTATCAGATTGTATTCTTCAGGCGTTGAACCACAGCTTACCAATACGGCAGGAAGTGGATAAATCATGGTGCCTGGTTTGAAATCAATTCTTTCCATTTCAACAATTTTATCAAAAGACAAAGATAGGGTTGACAGTAATTGAATAGATGGTTTGTTAAAAAAAAGATCAACTTAAAGAAGAATTGGATTTTGAATAAATGTTTATTGTATTTTTGGTGAAATATCAATTTGAAATGAACAATTACCAACCGATAACAGAGAGATACGAAAATATCACATACAAACGATGTGGCCGGTCAGGGTTAAAATTACCTCTGATTTCACTTGGGTTGTGGCATAATTTCGGCGATGTTGATACATTTGAAAACGGACGGGAAATTATTCGTTCTGCCTTTGACAGGGGAATCACTCATTTCGATTTGGCAAACAATTATGGCCCGCCACCGGGTTCGGCTGAAGAAAATTTTGGTAAGATCCTGAAAAAAGATTTAATGCCTTATCGTGATGAACTAGTTATTTCAACAAAAGCAGGATATTGGATGTGGGATGGTCCGTATGGCGAATGGGGTTCGAGAAAATATTTGGTTTCCAGTCTCGACCAGAGCCTGAAGCGGATGAAGCTCGACTATGTTGATATCTTTTACCATCACAGGCCTGACCCCGAAACGCCACTCGAAGAGACCATGATGGCTCTTGATCAAATTGTTCGTCAAGGGAAAGCGCTTTATGTTGGTGTATCTAACTATTCAGCCGAAGAGACCGAAAAGGCAGCCATCATATTGAAGGATCTTGGAACTCCTTGCCTGATAAACCAGGTGAAGTATTCAATGTTTGTTAGGTGGGTTGAAGATCAACTGCTTGAAACTGCCGATAAAAATGGTATTGGTGTGATAGCGTTTTCACCTTTGGCTCAAGGGCTTTTGACCGATAAATACCTGAACGGAGTTCCTCAAGGATCGCGTGCCGCAAAATCGTGGGGTTTTCTTCAAACGAATGAGGTAGATAAAGCGATAGGTAAAGTTAAGTTGCTGAATAATATTGCCATAAGGCGTGGGCAATCGCTTGCTCAGATGGCGCTTGCTTGGATTTTAAAAGACAACCGGGTCACATCGGTATTGGTTGGGGCAAGTTCAGTCGGGCAATTGACCGATAATTTGGACACGCTTAAAAACCTGACATTTGTTGATGAAGAAATTGAAGAAATAGATAAGATTCTGAATAATTAATATTCCCGAAGGATTGATTTCTTAAAAAGTGTGATGGAATTGCAACGTTGAGATTTTAAGAATTTAAAAAATGGTTTATGAGAGCTTTACATTTTATTTTAATAATTTTCATCCTGACTTCTCTGTCTTGGCTTTCAGGGTGTAAGGAGAATCCGGATGATGATATCGTTCCCGTTTATCTGGAAGATTTCACCGAATATGTACCAACATCAAAATCGTATGTTGCTTCAGATATAAAGCGTTATGTTCAGGGATATGGATTGACCGATTTGGCAGCTTTAGTTAAATACGACATCAAAGTTTACAAAATAAAGTACAAAACTGCTTTTGAAGGTGATTCGATCATTGCTTCTGGACTGTTGGCCGTACCTGTTCCTAAGGAGAAGTCAGATGCTTTCCCAATGTTGAGTTATCAGCACGCCACCATGACAACCAATGCCGAATCTCCCACCAGTAATCCATTGGGTGAAGTTACCGCAATGGCAACTTATGTAGCTTCAACGGGTTTTGTTGTCATGATTCCCGATTACATTGGATTTGGATCATCAAGCGACAAATTTCACCCTTACATGATTAAGAAGTATACGGTGAATGCTATTCTCGATTTTATCAGGGCTTCAAAAGAATTTATTGCAACGGAAAAACCTTGTAAAATAAATAGTAATTTATTCCTGTCAGGTTATTCGCAGGGGGGTAACGCAACCATGGCTGCTTTGAGTGCAATTGAAAACGATACACGTAACAGTGACTTGGAAGTCAAGGCATCGGCCTGTGGTGCTGGTTTTTATAATCTGAATACATTCCGGAATTGGATGGTTTCGCAAAAAAAATTCGATAGTCCCTATATCATTGCATATATGTTGCGATCGTTTAAACAATATGAAGACTTGGCCATTGAAGATACTCTTGTGTTTAGCTCTAAATTTGCTTCAGTAATTCCGGGAATGATTGACGGAACCCGGTTGGCCAACGAAATAAATACGATGTTTGGCACCCTTGATGTTGGAGAATTGTTCAATGATGATTTTGAAAACGATTCTACATTATTCAATAAAGATAAAAAATATGATGCTTTGAGAGCTGTTTATACGGAGAACTCTGTCCCGGTATGGAATTTGGGTTCGGACGTTACGCTCTATTACGGGAAAAGTGATATGATCGTGCCAAATGAACAATCGCTGAAGATTTTATCTGAATTCAGAACAGTTGGGGCAACAGCTAAAATTAAGGTTGATGCACTTGATAATCTTGACCATAAGGCCGCTGAGATTCCTATCCTTGCAAAATCAGTTAGCTGGTTTAAAAAATATTGATTTCATTTTTTGAATTGAAGAGTCTGTCTCAAAAGTGTCATTTTGCTCAGCTGTTTTTCAATTCGACCGAATGGGAGAAATCCTTTATTTTATAAGGTGTCTTTTGGTACAGCCTCTTTTTATTTTTTAAATGAAGATTTGATGCTGATTCCATTGATCATTCTTCCAGTAATGTGACCATCTCTTCGTGCAGAAAAGAAGTCGTCTTTCATCGTAAAAGTGCATAACTCTAACGTGTCGATGTTTTTTTCTTTTATTCCTGCCTGAAGGCAAAGCTGAACATTTGCATGGGTTAAATCGAGAAAAGCTTTCCCTGTTTTGATATTTTCAGAATCAAATATCCTTTTATGATCTGAAGTAACTGATTTTATTTTTTGAAGAACTTCAATTCCTACCTCATAATTTTTTGAACCAATACAAGGGCCAATAGCAACAATTATATTTTCGGGTTCAGACCCAAAGGTTTGACTCATTGTTTTAACTGTTTTTCCTGCAATATTTTGTGCTGTTCCCCGCCAGCCAGAATGCACAGCGCCAATTGCTTTTTTAACAGGATCAAAAAGAAGGATTGGTACGCAGTCGGCAGTTTTTACCGAAAGTGTTATTGATGGTATATTTGTAACGAGCGCGTCGGTGTTTTCAAACACATCGAAGGAATTCGTTTCGGTTACAATAACAATCTTATCTCCGTGGGTTTGTTTGGGAATGATAAATTTGGCAGCATCAAGGTCAAGCGAATTAGCTAGTAGCAAGAGGTTTGTTTTCATGTTTTTTTCTTCTCCGTGACGAGTTCCGAAATTTAGCGATTCAAAAACCCCATTGCTCACACCGCTATTTCGACTCGAAAAAAAGTGGACAATTTCTGAATGATTTACTAACTTTTCAGACTGAAAAAAAGAAATATTACCTTTTGTTTTTTTAATCATGGATAACGTATGAATCAAATGAATATTAAAATTTCTGAAAGAAAGAAAAATATTAATTTTAAGATTAACATTTAAAATTAGATACTATTTGCTTTTTATAAAGTAGTTTCAAATATAGAATTTATTAGAAAGTATGTTTGTATTTAATAATAAAAAATGTTATTTTTATCACCAATTGGTTTAAATCCAGAAAAATATGAAAAGAGTATTGCTTTTCTTGATGATATTCCAAATCACACTTTTGGGAATATCTCAAACAAAGATTGAAATGAAAAAGGAAAATGGTATCTATACCGTTCCTTGCACAGTGAATGGGTTGAAGCTAAGATTTATTTTTGATACAGGTGCTAGCGATATTTCGATTTCCTTGACGGAGGCTGTTTTCATGTTGAAAAATGGATACTTGTCAGAGAATGATTTTATTGGGAATAATTATTATCAATTGGCAAATGGACAAATTCAAGAAGGTACGGAAATATTAATTAGAAGTATTGATATAGGAGGGCATCAACTTTTTAATGTTAGTGCCAGTATAATACATAGTTTAGACGCTCCACTATTACTTGGACAATCAGCCTTGTCACGACTTGGTGAATTTTCATTTGATTACTCAAAAAATATGTTCATTATTCGAGAAGGAAATAAGCATAACAGAACCAATAACAAGAACATTAGTTCTGTTGGTTGTATAGATGGTGACTGTTTTGATGGTTTAGGAACTTATTCATTTCCTAATGGGGACAAATATGTTGGGAATTTTAAAGGTGGGAAATTTAATGGTTTTGGAGCTTTTACTTTCTCAAATGGAAATAAACATATTGGATATTTCTCAAATGGAAAATTTATAAATAACAATTAAAACTATTTGATTAACTAGAAGTCCTACAAAATGAATTAATTGGAAACAATTCTTGAACTATTTTATTCCTAGGCAAATATTGCTTCCAATTAGAGAAAATAGATTAATAAGTTAGTTGATAATCACTTTTATTTTATAAGAATGTTTATAATGAAATGTTTAAAAATTGAGATACCATTCAAATAAAACAAAATATGAAAAAGCTTATATCTTTAATCTTTGTCGTATCGCTCGTTTGTTTTTCAAACAATATTAAAGCTCAAAGTTATTTAATAATAATTTCTTCTACCCCTTCAAAAACAGTTGCTAAGAATGATGTTGATAAATTACAAAGTAGTGGCTTTGTGAATGCAGGAATGATGTATCATAGTATTTCAAAACGTTATCGTGTTTATTTGAACTCATTTGATTCTAAGGAGCTTGCTCAAGATGAGGCAGATAAATATAAAGATAAATATAGTGACTCATGGATTTATAAAAAGCAAGATAGCATAGAGGATGGTTATGCATCTTCTGTAACAAAAGAGACATTTGATTCTTTGAAAAAGGAATTGTCAATCAATAGCGCAAAGTTTGATTCAATTCAAAAAGATATAATATTGATTAAAGACGAAATAAAATTTATTAATAATTATCTAAATGAAAATGAGGTGTCTAATTTAGGGAGCAATAAACTTCTTGAAGATAAGATAAAATCGCTGAGTGACTATGTTGAGAATATTGAAAAGATGAGTCTTGATAAGGATAAGGAAATTAAAGAACTAAGTAAATATTTAGATGAAATTAGAAGTGATTATGTTACAAGTTCTGATACTGTTAAAATTTCCCGGGAATTAGTCAAATTCGATTTTGGGTATCCACGATTTTATTTTGCATTAGGTCTTACCCAATCTAATCTTTTTTCAAGTATTGATACTGAGATACAATCATATTTTAATCTGACATCCAGTGATATAGCGAAATATTTTTATAGTCTTAATCTTATTGGAGGACTTAATATTTCTCGAAGATGGAGTACAGAATTGAGTCTGAAAACATATGTCTCTAATTCCAATTTTTACCTCTTTCCCTCAATAGATTTTAAATTTTCTCAACAGTTAGGCCGACTTCCTATAAAAATTAATCCTTCAGTGGCATTAGGTACTGAAATGTTAATTTTTAAAAACAGTAGTGTTAAAGGAGCTAGATATATTCTTCTTAGCCCTGGGGCAGAGCTCGAATATGGCATTAATAAGAGAATCACAATTTTCGGGAAAGGCAAATTCAATATTATTACACAATACAAGGAACAAAAATTTATCTCTAATAAAGGTAAGTGTTTTGATTTAACATATGGAATTCGTTTTAATTTTCTACGATAGAATAAGATTACAATAAAATATCAAATCATGAAAAGAAATTATTTATTCTCCGCATTATTGGTGTTTACTTTTTTATCCTGCACAAAAAATGCTGAAATTATGTTAACACCTTTTACTGATGGTGAAAAATGGGGCTTTATTGATGCTGATAAGAATGTGGTACTAACTACAAAATATGACGATGCCTTACCCTTCTCAGAGGGACTTGCAGCAGTAAAATTAGGTGACAAATGGGGGTATATAAATAAGAAAGGAGAAGAAATTATTCTTCCTATAAAATATGATTTTGCTGGTAGTTTTCATGATAAATATGCCATTGTTCGTCAGTACAACAAATGGGGATTCATTAATAAAAATGGAGTAGAAGTAATACCGCCTGAGAGGTATGATTTTGTTAGTGAGTATACCGACGGATTATCAATTGTTTGTAAAGATAATTTATATGGATTTATTAACAATAAGGGTAAAATAATTATTGAACCTAAATATGATCTTGTCTGGAATTTTTCAAATGGCAAGGCAAAAGTATTTCAAAATCAAAGATTTGGATATATTGACAAGAATGGAAAAGAAATTGTACCTGTAAAATATGATCTAATTTATAATTATAAAGATGGCATCGCATTAGCTAAACAAAATAATAGATGGAGCTTTATTAACGAAGAAGGTGATGAGACTTTAGAATTATTCTATGACTATATATGGGAGATGGATGATTTTGGTTTTTACAAAGTTTTTAGAAACGATAAATACGGTTTTATCAATAATGAAGGAGAAGAAATTATTCTAACGAAATATGATTACGCTGAAGATTTTCACAATAATGTTTCAATCGTCAAGAAAAACGAACTTTATGGTTTAATTGATAGATATGGGAAAGAAATTGTCCCATTCACCTACAAGAGCATTCGTCCTTTAAATCAAGTCGTTTTACAAACGGAAAAAGACTTATTTGAAACTGAATACATAAATCCTTACGGGAAAATGGAGTCGAATTATAACAGTTTTACAGATTTGGTTAATACAGAAAACATAGATCAAGAAGATGCAACGGCAATATTTACAGATCCAAGAGATAATCAGGAATATCATTGTGTGAAAATTGGTTCTCAAATTTGGATGGTAGAGAATCTGCGATTTCAAGCTGAAGGCAGTAAATGTTATGAGACAAATAGTACAGATGATTGCGAATTGTATGGTAGGTATTATCAATGGGAATCAATAAAAGAAATTTGTCCTGAAGGTTGGAGAATACCTACTGATCAAGATTGGAAAATACTTATTAATGAACTCGGTGGTGAAAAATTGGCATATTCTCAATTAATTAGTGGTGGTGAAAGTGGATTGAATCTAAGATTGGGCGGTTATTTCTATAATCAAAAATCTTTTGAGAACGTTGATGATTATGGCTATTTCTGGACAGCCACAGAAGATGGATCAGATAAGGTTATATGCTATTGGATGAATAAAAACGAACGATCAATCTTGCAGTTTAGTGCCCAAAAGTCACATCTTAGAAATATAAGATGTATAAAAAAATAATATTCTTATATTGAATGAACATTCAATTATGGATTCAATTTTTATATAGCACTGGTTGTTTTTTATAAATATCTTCTATGTTGATCCAAAAAGTTTATAGAAATGAAGTGGAGGAAATTCCTGAATTGAACAATCTTTAAAAGAATCTCCTCAAAATCTTTTTTTCATGAGTTGTTTGAAAATTAATAAATAAAGAGCAATTTAGTTATCAATATATTGATGGAGTGGGTGTCTTGATTTAAAAAAAAATCACCCCCCCCTGTTTTTCCATATGAAAATATAAATAGTTTTTGTTTTTCAAATGCGAAAATTTGTAGTAATACTCGGAAACGTGGCCACTGAATAGGAAAAAGGTTTTTGAAGAATATGGCGCGCATATTACCTATTGTAAACCTACACTGCAAGACAGGGAGGAGACATTAGAATTCGAAAGGAAAATGAATTGGAATCATTCTTTCCGGCGGTAATGTCGATCTGGAGAATCTTCCTTTTTAAAAGTTATTTTTCGGCAGGAAGATTTCATTTTTATTCTTTAACCATTCAACATTTGATAAGTGTTGTTGCTTTGAGTAAAATCTTACTTTAAGAATAAAAGACTTTTTTATAAAAATTAGCCTGTTGATGGGTGAAATACTATTTTTGTATTTCAATGGTTCAAATAAAAATTGAAAAATGCTTACACTGAAATTAATCCAACACAATACCGATTTTGTAATCGAACGTTTAAAAGTAAAAAACTTCGATGCCACGGCTATAATCGCTCAGGTGAACGATTTGAATATTCAACGTAAAAATACGCAAACTACGGTTGATGCATTAAAATCGGAAATGAACAACCTTTCGAAAGAGATCGGTTTATTATATAAAGATCAACGGTTTGACGAAGCCAATGCTGCCAAAGAAAAAACAGCCGAGTTGAAAGAAGAGATCAAAAATCTTGATCTGTCATTTGCTGAAATCGATGAAAAGCTCAATGGCTTATTGGTGCTGTTGCCCAATATCCCACATCAGTTGGTACCTGAAGGCCGCACCGCTGATGACAATCTTGAAATCCGCAGTGGGGGAATAATTCCGACCCTGCCTGAAGGCAAAATGCCCCATTGGGATCTGATCAAGAAATACGACATCATCGACTTTGAACTTGGAATAAAACTAACCGGAGCCGGATTCCCTGTTTACAAAGGGAAAGGAGCCAAACTTCAGCGGGCTTTGATTAACTTTTTTCTCGACGAAGGTGAGAATGCAGGATACCGGGAAATTCAACCACCCATTATGGTGAACGAAGATTCAGGTTTTGGGACAGGTCAGCTCCCCGATAAGGAAGGTCAGATGTACCATGCTACTGCCGATAATCTCTACCTTGTTCCCACCGCCGAAGTGCCAGTTACCAATATCTATCGCGATGTCATTCTCGATGAGTCTGAGCTGCCCATCAAGAATATGGCATATACACCTTGCTTTCGCCGTGAAGCAGGCTCATGGGGCGCCCATGTGCGTGGATTAAACCGACTGCACCAGTTCGACAAGGTGGAAATAGTTCAAATTGCCCATCCCGATCATTCGTATGAGATATTAGATCAAATGGTGGCTCATGTAGAAACCCTTGTAAATAAGTTGGGATTACCCTACCGGATCATTCGTTTATGCGGTGGTGATATAAGTTTTGCTTCGGCGATGACTTACGACTTTGAAGTTTTTTCAGCCGCTCAGGAGCGCTGGTTGGAGGTAAGTTCGGTTTCCAACTTCGAAACCTTTCAATCAAACAGACTTAAATGCCGTTACAAAGGCAAAGATTCGAAGAAAACAGAGTTGGTTCATACCCTGAATGGCAGTGCGTTGGCCTTGCCTCGTATTTTGGCCGCTATTCTCGAGAACTATCAAACTGCCGATGGCATTAAAGTTCCCGAGGTATTGGTGCCATTCTGCGGATTCGACATGATCAACTAATGGCACATTAAATTGAATAAAAAAGAAGTTAGAAAAATATTAATTATTCTTTTGAGTATTTAAAAACTTTTCTATTTTTGCATCGCTCTTTCAGGAGGGCAAAAAAGTTCAAAATAAAATTCCTTAGTAGCTCAGTTGGTTAGAGCGGCGGACTGTTAATCCGTAGGTCGTAGGTTCAAGTCCTACCTGAGGAGCAAAAAAGCTGGTTGGTTTCAACTGGCTTTTTTTGTATCTTTAATTTTCCGAAAATAGTTGAAGATGTACTATTTATACATATTGCAATCTGAAAAAACAGTTGTTTATTATGTAGGTCAAACTAACGATTTAGATAGGAGGTTGATCGAACACAACACTCCTCAGGGAACAAAGTTTACAAACAGGCATTCTCCCTGGGGACTAAAAGCATCATTTGAAATTGGGGAAGACAGAAGCTTATCTCTTAAAATTGAGCATCATATTAAAAAGCAGAAAAGCAAAAAATATATAAAAGAACTGATTGAACGCGGATCAATAAATCAGGTCATTGAAAAATACGGTTTTTAATTGGTCAATCCATTTAGGTCATGAATGGATTATTATTCTATATTCAGTTTTCTCGATTTTGGATACTTTACCGAATATCTTAATTCTAATTCTTTCTTTTGATTTGGTTGTAAATTGAAACTCCATTTGATTTCTCCATTCTCCGGATCATGTTTGGCTTCAGAAACCGACTGAACTTCAACCTCAATTTCTTCAAGTTTTGAAACAGGAACCTGATCAAGCACAATCATGTTGATGCTTTGGCTTTTGTTATTCCTGACAGTAGTTCGCCAGTCCTTAGTTTCTTCTTTCTTAGAGCCGATAAACTGCTTTGTGGTATAGTCTTTCACATTTTCACGGTTCACCGTTACATTCTTATCTCTTCCTAGTGAGATTTGCATGGTATCAGAAGCAAAGCGGGGGTCTAAAAGCGTTTTGCCCACATAGGTGTCTTCAAAAAAGAGATTTGCTTCGCCTTCAAGTAAATTAAGTTTTTCCCATTCTGTAATGTTTGCAATGAGGAAGGCATCTTTATCGATTTTGGGAATGCAAAAGTATTGATAGTCGACAGGAACTTGGTATACCTTCATATCCACAGAATAGCTTTTATTATCTGACTTTACAGTATATGGAGCCATGATTTCAAATTCAACTGTTGTTTGGTTTTCTGTTTGTTCAAAAGGAATTGCAATGCTTTCGGAGTTCCGGCTTTTTGTTGTTGAAGTACCTCTGATCGCGATACCCGGAGCGACACTAGCAACAGCTCCTGTTAAACCATTTCTTTTTTGAACGCCATAACCAATAACAACTACTTCATCGAGATCCATTTCATTTTCAATCATATAGACATTTAATACGGAGCTTGAAATTGGCAAGGTCTGGTTTTCATAACCTATAAATGCGACCTCTATTTCACCAGCATTTGGTGGAAGCGTGAGTGAGTAATTGCCATCCATGTCAGTAACCGTACCAATAGTTGTACCTTTTATCATCACGGTTGCTCCTGGTATCGGTATGTTTTCCTGATCGAAGACCCGTCCGCTAACCGAATTAGTTATTTTGTTATAAACAGGAGGCTGAGTATTGTATGCAAGATAGTATGTTTTCAATTTTGGAGCTACTCCCGATGTGTTTGGATTAGAAGAAGAGAACTTTAATTTGACATCTTTCCAGTCGATTTTGGTATCTTGACGAAGATTGGCCTTATAAATAATTTCAAGGGGTTCATTGATGTTTTTTGCTCGGATGTCATAGGACGGAAACCATCCTGCGTTATCGACAAAATAAGAAATCTCAAATTCTGGAGTCGTTTTTATTTTTGCCTCTACTTTTACTAAAATTTCCCCGGTGGGGAATTCTTTTTTGCTTGTAAGGGTTTTTAATTGATTTTCAAGATCCCTTTTCTTGGCAGTTAAATCAGCAACTGTGTTTCCCCTTTCAATTTCTTTGAGTTTAAGAGAAGTGAGTTTGGTACTGTAAAATTCAGAAGCTTCTTTGAGATTGGCAACACTTAATTCATTGCTTTTCCCTCCAATTATTCTGTTATCATTCAAAAAGGTTTCTTCATCTTTTACGATTGAAAGATGGGTTTCTTCAAGTTTTAATTGGGTTTCAATTGTTTCAATCTTTGATTCTAGTACCGTAATTTCCTGTGATTTTTGAAGTTTATCAATGTAGTTTTGTTGATGATTTACTGACAAAACGGTAATATCTCCATCCGCTTTAACCTGAATGCTTTTAGCATCAATAAAAGGTGATAGGTTTACAAACTTCAATATAGTAATGCCTTCCACAAGTTCTACTGTTTTTTGACTTGTAATTTGAGCACCATCTATAAAAACAGTCACTTCTGTTACTTCTGTGTTTATCTCTTTTTCTTTTATTTCCTGAGCATTGATGTTGCCAGCAAACAAACAAAAGATAATCAAAATTAGTCTTCTCATAGTTCTTGGTTTTTGAATTTCATATTCAAATCTAAACATAATTCAAATAAAGAACAATGCATTGATTTGTAATTTATTATATATGAGTATAAATTCTCATAATCTAAACCCTAGTTGATTAGGATCTTTTTGATGAAAGGAGTACAAAAAGCTGGTTATGTGCAATAAGCTTTTTTATGTATTAATGTTTTTTCTATTTAAGTTTGAACAGATGACATTTATGAGTTAAGAATCTTGGTCTTTCTATTGAGGTATTCTTCTTCGGTTAAAATCCCCTTTTGTTTCAGTTCGTATAACTTTTCAAGTTCAGTTGTTATATCGGTTTTATTTGTTTGTTGCCCGGCAACGATGGCACTTGCTAATTCAGCGGCCTGTTTTTTTATCTGGGTTTCTTTGTATTCTTCCTGCATCTGGGTTATAGTGTCTTTAAGCTCTTTGGGTTTCTCAACGGCAAAATAGGTTGTTGAACCAATTTCAGCCGCTGTCTGAATCTGAACATTCCCAAACCCAAAAATCTTACCCCAGAATGATTGTTTATAGGTAACATTATTTATTTTGTCCAGAGGGCTTTCTTTTGAGTTATTGGATATTACCCCATATTCGTCGATAACCCTGAGGTTGGTTACGACCCAAATATTCATATTCCGTTGAATGATTTTAAAAATAAAGTAGCATAGAACAATTAAAATTAAGAATAACCCGTAGCTACCCTTTGCCGATTTTTCAATGATGGATCCAATGATGAAGCCTGCAAGCATGATGAGAAACGGTAAACCTAATGTAAACCAGTGTGGTTTTGTCACAAGAATTATTTTCTCGTCCTTTTTTAATTGTGTTTTCATTTTATTTGTTTTTAGTTTGATACGTGTTCATTTATTCCTCTTTCAAATGTACCAAATCCTTCAATCTTTGAATGAATAGCAAGCGCATTTTTTTAGATTTTTCTTCAAAGTCAATGTTGATTATGTTTCGTTGAGTTTTGTCAAAATTTTCGATCTGGTAATAAAGGCTTGTGCTATGTTTTATCGTTTTGTAACTTTAACAGCTGGTTTAGCGATTGATTAGTCATTTTCACATTAAAGTATCAGTATGAATCACGATGTAAAAAATGTATTTATTGCCGGAGGTACTGGTTTTCTGGGGTATTATTCCGCCCTGCTTTTTTTAGAGAAAGGGTGTAAGGTATCTAGCATTGCGTTGCCCAATGAGATCAATCTTGATAACTGGTACCCAAAAGAAATTGATCTTTGCTTTGGAAATCTGTTTGAAATGAGTGAGGATGAAATTTGCGATTTGCTGAAAGATAAAGGCTTTGATGTGTTTGTATATGGTTTGGGTCCTGATGATAGGGTTACACCCAAGGCTCCTTCTTACGATTTTTTTCATTTGAGATTGGTTGAATATAGCCTGAAAATATGCAAGGCAGCCAAAAGAGCAGGAATAAGAAGATGTGTTGTAATGAACTCCTATTTCGCCTATTTTGATAGACTTCAAGAGGGAGCGCTGGCAAAAATTCATCCCTATATACGTTGCAGGGTTGAACAAGCTACAGCTATTGCTGGTATTGGTGAAAAAGGGATTTTCGATGTGATGATTATAGAGTTACCATATATTTTTGGTTCAATGCCAGGTCGGATGCCGATATGGAAGTCGGTGTTTATGGACCGTTTTGAGAAAATGCCTTTTGTGTTTTTTCCTGATGGAGGTACTGCGGCTATTCATGTAACAGGTGTTGCCGAATCGATTGTAGCAGCCGCTTGTAATGGTATTCATGGAGAAAGGTATCCTGTTTGCAGCGCTAATATCAAATACCGTGAAATGATCAATTACATGATGAAATGTGCAGGATTCAACAAGAGATTTGTTAGAATGCCTTACTGTATTTGCTATTTGGCGGGTGTAGGTTTGCGTGTCAAAGAAAAGATTACGGGTACACAAGGTGGATTAAACATGACAAAATTGATGACTGGTATACTCTCCTCCGATTTGTTCATTGATCAGGCAGAAACACAGATAAAGTTAGGATACAATGACCTTGGTTTTGATGGAGGTGAGAATATTTGGAAGGGTATTCAGGAGGCGATGAAGAAATGCTATCCTGAAAAACAGTAATCGGCTACGGATGATTAACACGATATTTTGGTTTTATTGCTTTATTGA
>Ga0209373_10000839_pt1 | contig 42145 bp, 38 predicted proteins | sample Higcelweek5metaG_FD_187173 | JGI IMG/M metagenome (GOLD analysis project Ga0209373, IMG submission 187173) | Freshwater pond sediment microbial communities from the University of Edinburgh, under environmental carbon perturbations - High... | ecosystem: Environmental > Aquatic > Freshwater >... | reverse complement strand
AAAATTGAAAATTGGGGCGTTTGATTTTATAATCAAGTGCCCATGAACCGCTGTAATTTTTCACGCTGCTCGGCGGTCAGATTGCTTTCCAGCCAATGCCCTAATTTCCCCGATTGTTCATCAGTCAAGATAAATGGTATGAACATTTCCTTTGATTTCTCCGGAAAAGAGATAACTGCCCGCCCTCAGAAAGAGTTTTGATTGTGATAAACTGACATAATATTTATTATATTTGAATTGCGATGTCAAATGAAGTTCATTCACTCCCACATCGGAGCTTTTGGAGACCGCCATTCCCTCTACGCGCCAGTTGTTTGGGGCGTTTTCGCTGTTGAATAAAGAAAAATCCCCGTTTATCAACAGATTATTCTCTGTCGCATTCAGTAGAAAACTGAGACAGGTTAACAATGTCAGAACGATTCCGGAAATTCTCATTTATTTTCTCCTTTAGATGACTAATGACATGAATGCGACAGTCAAAATTTTCTCCATAAAACGTCTCTCTTGGAAGGAACTTCTGCCAATCCCTGATGGACAGAAGCTACGGTTGCCGTTGAAAGATCTCCCAAAGCTTCTCTCCGTAGATACCTGAAGAACATAGCTTTATTATAATCAATTGTTTGCTTAAAACAAGAGAGAAAACCATGCAAATCATACAAAATAAACCTCAAAACATATAAAAAAACCATTTTTTCCATTGCCGTTGAAAAATCAACCGATGGACATGAGTGTCAACCACCTATTTTTTCTTCCATTTTTGGGTATTGTCTGTTGATACATAACTTGAAATCAGCATGAAAACGATGTAGTTTATACTGAATAAGCATGAAAACATATAGAAAATATTTCAAAGAGGGAAACGGTGAATGTTTGTGAAAGATACGCTGAATAAGGCGCTGATCCCGCTGACCAAGGGAGATACATGTCACTGGGGGCCGATCGCGACAGAAACATCCTATTTATGGGCGCCTTTTATCGGACATGCGTTCTGGCCGGAAAAATATTGGATTCATCACCGGCAGATCCCTTATCTCACGCTCCAGGTGGTTGACTACGGCAAGATGTCGATACGCTCCGACTCCGGAAAACTTATGATTCCGGAGCGATTTGCTGTGATCGCTCCGCCGGGAGAGTTTACCCTTACCGCAGTATCCCCGGGCGGAGTCCAAAAACGCCACATCGGTTTTACCGGGACGCTCTGTCTGCACCATTTGCATGAGTTCGGTCTGGATCGGATTTCGGTTCTCTCGGATTTTGCGACTCCAGAATTTAACGCCGTGTTTGACGAGCTGTATATGATGGCGAGTCTGCAAAAGCAGGAATTCATGCAGAATTTTCCGGCACTCGTCTATAAAATGCTGCTTATGATTTCCAAAAAAGTGGAAACCGTGCATCTTCCGAAGCAACTGATTGCCGCAAAATCTTTTATAGAATGGAATTTTGCCTTGAATATCACCTTGGATGAAATCTGTTCGCAGGTCGGTTGCGGCAGAACCAAACTACAATGGCAGTTTGGGCATTATCTGGGATCGACTCCTATGAAATACTTGATGGAAACCCGGATGAAATTTGCGGAACGAGCCCTTGCCAACCGGGATCTTTCGATCAAGGCCATTGCCGACTTGTGTGGATACCATAATCCCTTATACTTTTCCAACGTTTTTCGATCCCATTTCGGCTGTTCTCCGCGTGAATACAGGAAAACAAGGAAGCCCAGTGTTAATGCATCTCCATCAGACGGAATGCCACGTTACTCATAGTTTCAAGATATTCTACCCGAGTAGTTTCCGCAACGGTGTGATTGTCGGAGCGTCCCATAGCCAGCAAACAGACGCTAAGTCCTGCGCGTGCTAAATAATTGGCATCGCTTCCCGCTTTAAAATCCAGAACCTCGGGTTTGAGTGACAAGCTTCTGAGCGCGTCCATAGTCATTTGCAGAAAATCCTTGTCTTCCAGCTTATAGGACGGATAGGAATGCGGATATTCCAATGCCGCAACCGGACTCCAGACGGATTCGAGTTCATTGCGAAGAGTTCCTATAAGCACTGCATCCGAGGACCGGATTTCCCCAGTCAGGGTCACGGATTCCGGAACAATATTGTCGGCTTTCCCGCCGGAGATTCTGCCATAGTTGACAGTAGCATTGCCATGGCGTCCCGGTGGAAATTTGAGCATTGCTTGCGCCGCAAGCATCATCGCATTGATCCCCTTTTCCGGAGCGATGCCGGAATGCGCCGCTTTTCCCTTGACCTTGGCCGTAAATGAGATTTCACCGACACCATTGGCATAAATAGTACCGGGACGTCCCGGACCGTCAAATACCCAGCCGGATTTTGCCCGGAGCCATTTGGGATCAAGACGGCGGCTTCCGGAAAGCACCTGTTCTTCACCGACCGTGAACAGAAATTCCAGCGGGGCATGGGACTTACCGCTTTGAGACAATTTTTCCAAAGCATGCCACAAAACCGAAATCCCGTCCTTGTCGTCAGCACCGAGTATGGTTGTTCCATTGGAGGAGATCACACCGGACGGATCAATCCTGACCTTGATACCGCGTCCCGGTTCGACCGTGTCCATGTGGGCGGAAAAACTGCACCTCACACGCTCCCAGTTTCAATACCGCTTTGCGAAAGAGTCCATCGGAAGCACAAACATCAAACATTACATCGAGGAAATTCTCGTTTCGCTGGCCGACCGTCATCTCAAATAATCACCGATGAATCTTTCGGAAATCGCAAAGGAGATGAACTTTCCGTCCATCTATGCCTTCTCCTGGTTCTACAAGCGCAAAACCGGAATGTCGCCGCTCCAATCCCGGAAAAAACTCCCGTGATAGGACTTGTCCAGCCGCGGAACTTTTCAGAGGCGGCAAACTTGTTTGCCGAGATGCAAGGGCTTTTCCCCCTGCCAAAGGAAATGAGGATGTGATGCCATCCTTTTTGTCAGGGATGGCATCACAGTCCATTCAGTGCTCATGGAAGAGCAATCTGTTCCTTGGTTATTTCTTTTTTTCCGGATAACGGGAGCACAATACCCGCACGATCTCCTCCGGACAGGTCAATCCCTGAGCGGCCTTGTCGACGGCGTCATCCATGAGAGTCTTCATGCCTTCCCCGACGGCTTGTTTCATCAGTTCCTCTTTTTCGCAACCGTTGATGAACAATTTTGCGGTTTCAGAGGAAAATTCAAACAATTCGAATATGGGAATACGTCCCCTGTACCCTGTATTATGACATTTTTCACACCCTTTGCTCCGATAATAAACGCCGTCGGACAAATTCAGCTCTTTCACTTCATCCGCATCCGGAACATATTGTTCCCGGCAATCTGGACAAAGCCGTCGGAGAAGCCGCTGGGAAATGATGCCGGGACGGCAATCCGTTATGACAAACGGCGAAAGTTCCAGGTCTTTCAGGCGGAAAACCGCAGCGATCGAATTTTCCGTATGCAGAGAAGAGAGCCATAAATGTCCGGTGAGGACAAAATCCGCTCCGTAGAATACGGTTTTCGAATCCCGTACTTCTCCGACCACCATGACATCGGGATCATGCCGCAGCAAAGTCCGGCTGACCGAAGCGAAAGTCATTCCTTCCCTCGGATTCACCCTGATCTGCGTAATCCCTTCCAGACGGTATTCAACCGGGTCCTCGATCGTGCATATTTTAGCCGTATCCCGGTTCAATTCATTCACGATCATGTAGAGCAGAGTCGTCTTGCCGCTGCCGGACGGACCGCACGTGATGATCATGCGTCCGCAAGGGCTCTGATACCACGACCGCAGCCGCGTCAAGTCTTCCTCACGAATGGGAATCTCGTCAAATCCGGGGATTCGAATCTCTTTCCTCAACAAATACAAACAAACCGAATCTCCTTCGATCGACGGAATTATCGAGACCCTTACATCAAGTTCTTTTCCAAACATCGAAAGTTGGATTCGTCCGTCTTGAGGCGCCTGTGCCACTGGGTCCAACCCGCCCATGAGTTTTGTTTTTCGGGTCACATTCAACGCGGTATTCCGATCCAGGTGTTCGATCACTTTCAAGACCCCGTCCGTCCGATAGCGCACCGTGGCGCCGGATGCGTCGGGCTCGATGTGAATACTGGAAGCATCCGCATTGAAAGCACCGGCGATGATATCGTCTATTTTTTCCGCACTCATAATCATTTCTCCTCTTTGATGTCTGGGACATTGTAATCCCGGAACGGCCTCCGGATACCGTTCTCGCTGGAATTACGCTATTGTTGATTTCGTGTCGCGATACAGGTTGAATGCCACGATCTCCTGCCGCTGAATTCTTTCTTTCTTCTCGATCCATTCGTCTATGGACTCTTTGCGGAAAAGAATTTTCCCGGCAAATTCAAAACATGGAATTTCCTCCAGATGGTCCGAGACCGTCTCGCAATCCGAACGCAGGTATTCCGCAAGCTCGGGCAGTGTCATCACCGGATTGATCGAAGACGCGGAATCATGGGCCAATTCATCCTCGAGAACCGACCAGATTCTCCGATCGGAATCGGGATCGATCCCGACATCCAGAGCCGCTCTGCACAACGCATTGAAACTTTTATCGGTCTTTTTCATCATTGCTCCTCAAGATATGGTTTTATCGCCGTCTGGAGTTTTTTCTTCGCTCGGTTGAATACCACCCTTACATTCCCCGTGTTCAATCCCAGCACGGCGCTGATTTCCCGATATGGCATTTCATCCAGTGCCCGCATGATGAAGATCATTCTCTGATCCTCACTCAAACCCGCAACCGCTTTCCTGATGATTTCTTCCATTTCAAGCGTAACGACCCCGGCGGTTGCCGTTTCCCTGCAAGGGATGTCCTCTTCCAGGAGTTCGAGCCGAATACATCTGCTTCGGCTTCTTATTCTGTTCAGACAGACGTTCCTGCAGATGGTGTATACCCATGTTGAAAAACGCATTGACTCGATAAAATTGTTTCTCCCGTTGATGACTTTAATGAATACATCCTCGAGACAATCCTCCGCGGAAACCGGATCTTTTTCGTAGGTGTTCAGAATAAAACGGAAAAGCCGATTTTTAAATCTGTCATACAGAACCTGGAAAGCATGATGGTCGCCGCTGCGGAATGCCACCATCAATTCTTCATCTGTAAGATTTTCCATTTAACGGCTCCGGAAAATTGAGTTTCTGCAAAGTAATACACCGTAACCCCGGTTTTGTTACACAACTATCTTGGAATATTTTAATTTTTCCGAACAATCCAACGGAACCCCAGGCAATTACGCAAAAGTCCGATACGAAAAGAAAAAACTTTAAAAATTGCAAGTGGGAATGCTTGCCGTCATCCTTTATCAACATGTCTTCTTTACAATAACATACCATGATTCATCAACTTTTTCCATTGATATTCAGGCATCGGAGTTCTTGAACTTACTGTTCCGTCAAGTCCTCAAAGGAACCGCTCCGGGCAAAAAATTCTCCCCGCGGCGGTCAGCCACCGCAACTGGACGAGGCAGGGCGAGGACCATGCGACACCCCATTTCGGGAAAATCCCCGGGAAAAAACAGCTTTTCTCTTGAAAAAATCCCATTTCAGATATACTATAATAGTCTCATTTCAATCTTCAGGAGTATTTATGAAACATATTCATTTTCTGGCTTTTGCGATATGCTTTTCGGTTCTTATTCTTACCGGGTGCTCGGCTCCGCCGGAACCGGTCGGCATTCTGCTGTCCAAGGCCTGCGCCAAAGCGACAAGCGGCGACTGGCCCGGTGCGGACGCCTTAGCGAATCAGGTTCTCAAGCAGGAGAACAACAATGTAGATGCCCTACTGCTGTGCGCTCTGGCGAAAAGCAATCAGGGGGTGGAGCGGGAAGCGATCGACTATGCGATGAAAGCCGTCGGACTGGCTCCGGGAAACTTTTACGCACAGTATATCAAGGGGTTTCTGCTGTATAAGAGCGGCAAATATGATCTGGCGCTCGAACCGCTGCGCGCCGCCCGTAATCTTCGCGAAGACGATCTGAACTCGCTGATCCTGCTGGCCCAGGCCTCCTATGCCAGAAAAAATATGGTTCAGGCGGCAGGCTATTATTCCCTCTTGCTCCGTGTCCCGAAATATGGAAACACACCGCTCCCCTGGAACGGGATCGGGGTCTGCTACGCGCAGAGTGAACCACGAAAAGCCCAGGCGTTCTTCCGCAAAGCCGAACTCCTTGCCCCCGCCGATCCGGCGACCGCCCTGAACATGGCGGTTCTGCTCGACGTTTACCTCCGGCAGTCCGCCGCGGCCAAAGTCTACTACGAGCGTTTTCTGAGCCTTTCCACCGGCAAGGCGGAGTATGACTCCATCCGTGGAACCGCCGAGCTCCGGCTCGACTCGATGAACAACCGGTGATTTTGTTTTCCGAGAGGAGAGTGCGTCCGCGTGCCTCATATTCCTGAAGAGATCATCGATGAAATCGCCGCGCGCGCGGACCTGGTGGAAATCGCACTCGGTTACATTCCCACACTGAAGCAGGCCGGGTCCCGCTGGAAGGGATGCTGTCCGTTCCATCAGGAAAAAACGCCATCCTTCATCATCAATCCGGGTTCGAACATGTTCCACTGCTTCGGCTGCGGAGTGGGCGGAAACACCTTCAAATTCATCATGATGATCGAAAATCTGGATTTTCCGAACTCAGTCCAGATGCTGGCGCGGAAATACAACGTTGTCATCCCGGAGCCGGACCCGCGCCGTTCCGGTTCCCGCGGAAAGGAAGAACATTCCGACTACAATCTCCGGGAACGCCTGTTTCTGCTTCATGAAAAGCTCGCCGCGTGGTATATCGCCCACCTCCGGAAAGATCCGGAATCCAAGGCGGGACTGTATTTCAAAAGCCGTCAGCTGGAACCCGAATTCGCGGCAAAGTTCATGATCGGAGCCGCGCCGGACCGCTGGGACGCCATGATCGAATGGGCCCGGAACGAAGGGTTCACCATGGATGAACTGAAAGCCGCGCATCTGGTTTCGGAAAGCCAGAACACGCCCGGCAAGTTCTTCGATTTTTTCCGCAACCGCCTGATCTTTCCGATCTGGAACGAACAGGGCCGCGTGGTCGGCTTCAGCGCCCGGCAGATCGACAAGGAACAGGGAGGCGGCAAATACGTCAACAGCATGGAGAGTCCGATTTTCAAGAAAGGACGTCTTCTCTACGGGCTGAATTTTGCCCGGACGGAAATTCCAAAAAAGGGGTCCGTGATCCTCTGCGAAGGGCAGATGGACGTGATCGCCATGCATACGTCCGGGTGCACCAACGCCGTCGCCCCGCAGGGAACCGCGTTCGGACAGGATCAGGCGTCCATCCTCCGCCGATACACCGACACGGTCCTTCTCGCGACCGACTCCGACAGTGCGGGCATCAGTGCGGTCCTGAAGGACGCCGCCATTCTTCTCCCGATGGATTTTCAACTCAAAGTGGTCTCGTTCCCCGGCGGGAAAGACCCGGATGAACTGCTCCATAACTCCGGTCCGGAGGCCGTCCGCGCCGCCGTGGAGGACGCGAAGGACTTTTTTGAATTCCTGTATCTCCAGTGCGCCTCGAAATTCGACCCGGCCACACCGTCCGGAAAAACCAGAATCGCCGCCGCCGTGATCAAATACATCCTGATGCTGGACAATGCCGTCGCGCGCGATTCCTATCTTTCTTGGCTCGGGGAACGTCTCGGGATCGCGCCCGACGCTCTGCTCGGGGAGTTCGAACGTGCACAGTCGAAGGCAATGCGCGAACAGCCGCTCCGCCAGCGGGAATATCTCTCGCCTGAAGAGAAAAAGAAGCGGGAGGAAGCCCCTCCCCTTCCGCCGTCACTTGCCGACCCGTTCCTGAAAATGACATTTTCCGAACTGCTGCGGGTTCTGCTGCGCGACAAGGACAGCGCGGCGGCCGCCGCGCATGAACTTCCGCCCGACCTGCTGGACGACGGCCCCCTCTGTATCGCGGTCTGCACCCTGATTCAGGCACACCTGGACCAACAGTGGGAGCAGGCTCCGGCGCTGATCTCGCGCGCCCTCTCCGCATCGGAGACAGATGTATCGGCCGTCTCCGCGATTCTCGCCGAAGAACCGGACCGCAAGGTTTCGCGGGAGTTCAACGACAAGATCACGAAGGACTGTCTGAAGGGAATACGGAAGAACCATCTGGAAAAACAGATTGCAAGACTCCGCAAGGAACTGACCGCCTTTCCGGAGGGAGAAGAGCGCGAGGAGCTTCTCCGGGAGTTCATCAACCTGTCCCGTTCGCTCACGCAACTGCTCAACAAACGATAAGGAGACCCCGCCGTGACACTTCCCGAACTGTTCGAATATTTCAGGACCGATCCGCGCTTCTTCACCTTCGGAATGGTGTCGGCTTTTGTGTTCGGCTGCTGCATCGCCAGCTTTCTGAACGTCTGCATCTGGCGGATTCCGCGCGGAATGTCGGTCATCTCTCCGCCTTCCCATTGTCCGAAGTGCGACCACCAGATCACGCCTCTGGAAAACATCCCGCTGCTGAGCTGGATTTTTCTGGGAGGCAAGTGCAGTTCCTGCAAACAGCCGATTTCGGGACGCTATTTTCTGGTGGAGCTGATGGGCGGAATTCTTTTCTCCATGGTCTTTCTGACGGTGATCATCCGTGCGCTGCCGCCTTCCGCGATTCTGTTCTACTGGACCGCGACGGCGGTTCTGCTCTGTTCCGCCTTTACGGACTGCGACCTGGGAGTCATTCCGAACGAATTCACCAGTTTCGGGCTTGCCATGGGACTGATCCTTTCGCCGCTGTGCCCTTCCTACTGGCAGATGAACTCCCGTCCGGCCGCCCTGCTGCTCTGTCTCGGGTCCGTCCTGATCGCGGGAGGGCTGATGGCCGCCTGCTCGCTTCTCGGACGCTGGATATTCAAACGGGAGGCTCTCGGATGGGGGGACGTCAAACTGGTGGCGGCGGTGGCTGCCCTGCTGGGACTGCCCGGAGCCCTGTTCACTGTGATCGCGGGAAGTCTTCTGGGGCTGGTCGGGTTTCCGCTTCTGCGGCTGATTGTGCGCAAATACAGACACCGCCGTTCCCTGAAGTTCGGTCCGTTTCTCGCACTCGGCGGAATGATCTGGATTTTCTATGCGAACCGTCTGCTCGCACTGGTCGTCAGGTAGGCTGCAATCCGGCGGCTTTTTTTTCTTTCCGGGCTTGCATGTTGTTGAAAAACGCTGTATTTTAAAAAGATTGTGAATTCTTTAACAATCAGGAGGTCGGACCCAATGAAGAAAGTCATTATTCCCACAAAATTGGATAAGGAAGTCGCCCGCATTCTCGGAGATGCCGGGTTTACGGTCGTTCAGGTCCCGGAAAAACCGGTGCTTGACCTGGCAAAAGAAAACACCGATGCGGAAGTCATCATCGTCCGAAGCGAAAAAGTCACTCCTGAAGTCATGGACGCCCTGCCGGCCCTGAAACTGGTGGTCCGCGCGGGAGCCGGATACGACAACATCGACACGAAATATGCGCGGCGCAAAAACGTCGACGTGATGAATACCCCCGGGGCGAACTCGAACGCCGTGGCGGAGGAAGTCGTGGCGCTGGCGCTGGCGGCCTACCGGCAGGTGGTTCCCGCCGACATCTCCACCCGCGAAGGCAAGTGGGAAAAATCGAAATTCATGGGACGCGAACTCACGGGCAAGACCATCGGAATCCTCGGACTCGGCCATATCGGACGTCTTCTCGCAAAACGCCTCTCCGGTTTTGAAGTCACCGTGCTCGCCTTCGACCCGGTCCTTTCCACGGACATGGCCGCCCAGCTCGGCGTCAAGCTCTGCACCGTCGAGGAAATCTTCGCGCAGTCCGACATCATCAGCCTCCACATTCCTGAAAACGACAGCACCCGCGGAATGGTCAACGCCAAGCTCCTCGGCCTGACAAAGAAAGGCGCCATGCTGATCAACTGCGCCCGCTCCGGCATCGTGGACGAGGAAGCCATCCGCGCCATCAAAGCGGAAAAACAGCTCCTCTTCTGCAACGACGTCTATAAGAAGGATGCCGAAGGCCCCAAGAGTGTGGCCGACATCGCCGACGTCATGCTGCCCCATCTGGGCGCCAACACAAAGGAGGCCAATTTCCTGGCCGCCAAGCGCGCCGCCGAACAGACTGTCGCCTACTTTGCCGAAGGCGTCACCACCAGCGTGGTCAACAAGGGCGTGCCCGACGGCATGGATGAAAGATTCCAGGCTCTGGCCTCGCTTCTGGCGGGCGTTTCCGCCGCGTATCTCGGCGAGGATGCCCAGATCCGCCGCATCGAAACCAGTTTCTACGGCAAGCTCCACTCGTTCGGAAAATGGATGCTGGCCCCGATCACCGCCGGAATCGCCAAAGACTTCGATCCCTATCTCGGCGCGGCCGACGCCATGGAATTCCTCAAATCGCGCGGAATCGAAACCAAGGACCGCGAAGTGGACAATGACAAGCACTACGGCGAGTCGATCACCATCGACCTCATCACCAACGCCGAAAACGTTTCCGTCCGCGGCACGATCACCGAAAGCCACATGATGCTTTCCCGCATCAACAACTTCGACAAGATCTACCTCGAACTCAGCGGAAACAATCTGTTTGTGGAATACAACGACGCCACCGGCGTCATCGGCAAGATCGCCAGCCTTCTCGGCGCCAATTCGATCAACATCATCGATATCCGCGCCCCGCAGGATCTTGTGCGCAACCACTCCCTCGCGGTCATCAAAACCAATGTTCCGGTCCCTGCCGGACTCATTGAACAGATCAGGGATCAGGTCAAGGCGGTCAAAGCCTTCACCTTCTCATGCTGAAGAAGGACGGCACCAACGGTTCATCCGCCCTTCGGCGCGGCGGAGAGGTGTTTCTGGCGCTCGGTTCCAATAAAGGCGACCGGGCGCTTCACCTTCGCAATGCCGTTCAGTCCCTGAACGGGAACGGGTTCCTTGTCCGGCGTGTCTCCTCGGTCTACGAAACCGACCCCGTCGGCTGCGAAGCGGGAGCGGGCTCCTTTCTGAACTGCGTAATCAGGGGGAGCTGGAACTCCTCTCCGGAAACGCTCCTGAATCTCTGTCAGGCTCTGGAAAGGGAATCGGGACGCGATCCGGAACATCCCCACTGGGTTTCCAGGGAACTGGATATCGACATCATCCTGTTCGGCGGCATCGTCATCGAAAACGATCTCCTGAAAATTCCGCATCCGCTGGCGCACAAGCGCGCTTTCGTAATGATCCCGCTTCACGATATTGCTCCCAACGCCGTTTTTCCGAACCTCGGATTGAGCGCGGAAGAGTTGCTGAAAGATCTGATTCCGATTTCGGGAATCCGGCTCGCGGAGGGGATCCCTTCTCTGCTTTGAACCCTCCGGCGCGTTCTGCGGAGAACAAGGGGTTTTCTCTCTGACAATCTTTGACAATTCCGGACATTTTCCGGCAAGCGGCAAAATTTTTATTTTTTTTGCGACATTCCATTCCGGATCGAAACCATGAAACAAGTTTGCGCAAAGCTTCAATTTTATCTTTAAAATAAATTTGTAAAAAACAGATCGCATGTTACATTTCCTGATGTAGGGAATATGAGGGAATCTCCGGGAGCGGGACGGATCGATTTGAAATTTTCTGAAAATAAATGCGCTGTTTTGCAAAAACCAGCATGTTTCATGGAACTTTTCGGGATGAGACATGTCAAAGGAGCTAATTGGACATGACAGGCGACACAAAAAGTTTTGAAGAAAAGCTGATCAGAGATTTCAAGGAGGGGAGTCGTGAACGGTTCAATGAACTGGTCGATATCTACACTCAGAAACTTTATCGATTCGCTTACGGACTTCTTGGAAACCATCATGACGCGGAAGAAGTCGTGCAGGATGCTTTCATCCGCGCATATAATGCTTTGGACAGTTTCAGAGGAGATTCCAGTTTCGAGACATGGATGCACCGGATCACAATGAACCTGGCAAGGAATAAGTTTCATTGGAACAGGCGGCGCGGCGAGGGAGTGAATGTAAGTCTGTCTGAACCGCTGGGAAGCGAACCGGAGATCATGGACCCTGCCGTTGAATTCGAGCTTCCGGACAATTCCAGCGCACCGGACGCCCTCCTCGAAAAACTGGAAACACAGGACAATGTAATACGGGGGATCAATTCACTGCCGGAAACCCTGAAGGAGGCGATGGTGCTGAGACATGTCAAGGATATGCCCTACGAAGAAATCGCCTCCATTCTGGATTGCAAAATTGGAACCGTGAAATCCAGAATCGCCAGGGGACGCGAGCTCCTGAGAGAATATTTACTAAACATGGATTCCAGTTCGTCTTCAAAAACGACTGCTCCCATGGAATAAGTTCAGAATATAATACAATATGGAGCACGTGGATATGAACGCAAGAAAGGGTTCGCCCGGACCTGTGAAGGTTTTGACGGAAGACCAGATTTGCATCACTTCCGAAAAAATCAGCGCACAGCTCGACGGCGAAGAAGAATTCTCAGATGCCGAAAAAAGGCATCTACGTCAATGTCAGAAATGCCACAGACTCCGGGAATCCTTCAAACTGCTGGATGACGCTGTTACCAAAACTCTCGAAATCGAATGTCCTCCCCCCGCCCAGTTCCGAATCCGAAAAAAAGTTACGCATCATATTCGCAAAAACATGCCGATCGCCAGACGCCCCGCCTACCGTTATACGGGATGGGTCATGCGGGCGGCCGCACTCCTCGCTCTCTTCCTCATGGCATGGTACCTGGTTTTCGTCGACAACCCATTTTCCACCGATCCGTCGAAAATCGCGGCAACCCCTCCGGAGGAAGCCCGGAACGTCGTTCCCTCCACTCTCTCTCCGGCGCCCCCTCCCTACCAGAACTTCATGGGTAATTCCATCGATGTGCGCAATACACGCTTCGCTTCCACCGACGCCGCCCAGACAACCGTTCGCTTCACGGAGGAAAAACCGGTGGCAAAAGCCGAGAAAATCGCAATGATTCCCTCCAAAGTCAAACATGTATGGGTTTACAACCACGACCTCAAACCCGCCGAAGTGGAAAACCTTCTTCGCACGGCAATCGAAAAGATCAACATCCCCCTCAAAGGGATCATTCTGGATATGAACCAGAAAGGGGAGCTCCGGGTACGCCTTGAAATGAATCGCTATCAGGCAGTCATGCTGACCCGCGAACTCTCCTCGAAGTCACTCCAGCTTCTCTCTTCGCAGCAGCCGCAGCCGGAACAGAAACTCTTTGCCGGAAACGGACGTGAACTGGTGAAGTGCGAACTGGTCCTCATCCCACGGGAAAAATAACGGCATTCCACTTCCCTGATGCAAAAATTCGGCGCTGAAAATTTCAGCGCTTTTCTTTTATTCCCGCATCAGGCGGAAACCGTCTTGCGGAGTTCCTTCAGCAATGCGACCGCGGAAAGGATGTCGGCGTCCTGTTCCGGTCCCGGAAGAATTTCACGTTCAATGATGAGCGGCCCGCGGAATCCCAGCGCAAACAGCTGTTTCATCCTTTCGATGAAATGAGTGTCGCCTTTTCCGAGCGGCGTCTCTTTGCCCATGGCCGCACCGTCGACGGGACGGCGGCCGTCCTTGCAATGGACCGAACGGACAAAACCGCCGAGGCGGTCGAGGAACTCCTTCGGATCAGTCTGGTTGTAAAGGAGCAGATTCGCCGGATCGTAATTAATCGCGGCACTCGGGACATTCAAATCCGCAAGGCAGCGTTCCAGCGTTCCGGCCGGCTCCGGTCCGGTCTCAAAGGAAAAATACATCCCGTTCTCCCCGGCCAGAAGACAGAACTCCCGCAGATCGGCGATCCATTTTTCATAGGCGGGAGTATCGAAATCCGGAAAATGCCCGGCATGACAGACGCAGTATTTTGTCCCGAACGCCTTCGCCCAGCGCATCTGGCGAGCCGCCTGAATCATGCGCAGGGCACGGTGCTTTTCCGGCGTGATCCCGCATTCGTCCGGCGTCCACTTCTGGTCCGGGAAGGAAAAGAAGATCGTGGGAACGCTCAGATTGTTTTCAGACAGGGCGTCTGCAAGAATTTTCGTTTTCTTTTTCCCTTCTTCCCCGGACAGGTAGTCATCATAAATCCGACAGAGTTGACAGCACTCCATCCCCGCCTCGCGCAGAAAGTTCAGGCGGGACAGTTCAATCTCGTCCAGACGGATCATGGTTCCGATCGGAAGAACCGGTTCATTCGACATGGGATTTATCCTTTTTCCTTTGATTAAGTAACGCGTGACACCTTTTTTCTTCTTTAACGATACTTCGCAATGAAAAAAAATCAAGCGTTCCGACGAATTTTTCTCAAAAAAACACGTCGGAACGCTCTTTCAAGAGACAGATAATCACTCCTTCACAAGGAAGGTTTCCTGAGCGGAGTTGCACTTCAGTTCAGGAGCATAGACTCCTTTGCCCGAAGCGGGCAGCGCCAGATACCGGCCCGGAAGCTGGGCGCGGAGACGGTAGAAGACATTTCCCTGGCCGCGCGCAAGGCTCCGCACAAAGAAACGTGCTTCCCGTTCGCGGAACTCGCAATAAACCGGACTCCGCCAGTCCCAGCGGTACCCGCTGACCGGGGAGACATATTCGAACCCGGCGGGCAGAGGATCGGTCATCACGACATAGTCATAGTCGTTCTTCGCCTCGGAAATCAGTTCGACTTCCACCAGATCGCCGGGCATGAGCGAAGCCATATTCAGCAGTTCGATGCGCTGATATTTCTCCACGCCGATCCGCTGCACATTGCCGCGCGGTCCGACCGCGGACGCCGCGGCCTTTTCCGGAACCAGCTTGTAATACTTGCGGAGTATCTTCATTTCCAACCCGTCGGGCTTGATCTCATCCTCGAGTGTGAAATAATTCAGCATAAGATTGAAGTAAGCCGCCCCTTTCCCGCTGAATTCGAGGGAGATGTTGTGACGGCCCGCGGTCAGTTCCCGTGCGCCGAGCGACAAAGTGAAGTCACCGTTCCACATATTTCCCCGGTTGATCTGGAAAGAACGAATCTCCCGGTCGTCGAAACGGACCGTGACTTTTCCATCGGGCGCGCCCTCGCCGCTGACAATGATGTATCCGGCCAGCGCGCGCACCACGGCGCCGATCGATCGGGTCGAGTTGCGCCACGGGGAATTGCGGATGTTCGCCGTCAGATAGGAAGCCAGTTTGCGGCAGACGGGACTATTCGGCTCATCCGCCAGCAGAAGCGTCAGATATGCGGCGTTGGTCTCGTTCTCGTTGCCGTACCAGAAGAAACAGCACCAGGACGGAATATTGAGATAGGCCGTGCCGTTTTCATCATCCACCTTCAGGAACTGCGTCAGGTTGCGTCTCGCCATCTCGCGTTCCGCCGATTTCTCCGGCAGCGCGAGCGCCAGCATGGACAGACCGTACGGCGCCAGCGTCGTGCGGCGTTCATAGATCAGCTTTTCGAACGTCGCGTTGCGTTTGCCGCCTTTGGCAAGGACTTTAAGCACAAGGGCATCGGTGTTGGAAGCGCTCTTTTGCTGCTGGATATCTGGAATCCGGGTTTCCGCATGAACCGCCAGCCAGTTCAGTCCGCGTTCGATGAGGCCCGCATTGAAGGACGTGCCGCCGTCACTGCGGAGATCGAGCAGGGCGTCGACCACATACGCGGTGGTGTCTGCCCATGACACTTCGCCGTAACCGGAGAACCAACCCCAGCCGCCGTCGGCGTTGACCATGCTTTCGATCATTTTGAGGCTGTCGGCCGTGATCTTCGCAAACTGGGCCGGCGTAAACGAGGGCGGCGAATTGCGATGGACAAGGTAATCCCTGAAGAGTTCGTCGCGCGAACCCGCCTTGAGCTTCAGGTCTTCGAAACTGACATTCAGTTTCTTCAGTGCCGCGCGCGCCGCTGCCGCGGGAACGAAGCGGTTGACCACGCCGAATACATCCTTGGAATCGTCCGCCGCCAGATACGGCAGGAGTTCGACCATGGCATGGGCGGCGCCGGGCGAAAGGTTCAGGGTCAGGAAAGTGGTCTCGGCCTTGCGTTTTTCCGGGATCATCAGAGCCACGGACGCCTTTGGCGCATCCGCGGCCAGACGCCCGCAGTGGTTGAGCTGTTTGTCAATGCCCCGGACCGTAACCGGCAGTTTGAGTTCAAGAGCGTCGGACTGACCGTCCGCGGCGGCGCGGAGTGTGAATTTGGCGTCGCCCGGCTCCAGCGCCGTGATCGGGAAGGAAACCGTCCCGTGTTCCCCGGGCTCAATCCGGACGGTCGCCGCCGTCTTCCCGGCGGAAACCGATTTTCCTTCGATGCCGAGCGTAATTTCCGCCGTCAACGCCTTCTTCGTGTAGTTGTGAATATTGGCGATGGCGGTGGACTGGTCGCCCTGCACCAGGAAGCGCGGAAGTTCCAGACGCGCGATCATGTCTTTGCTCACGACGATCTCGCTTTCCCCCTGTCCCACGCGAGTATCCGGGGTCAGGCTCCAGACGCGGATCTTCCACGTGGTCAGGTTGTCCGGGACGGGAATTTCCAGCGTGGTCTTGCCATCCGGACCGAGGGTGCGCTGTCCGACCCAGAAGGCACGGTCAAGAAAATCCGAACGGACAAAATCGCCCGTATCCGGCGCGACAGCTCCCCCCGCGGCATCCGCCGCCATGGAAGAAACCTCTTTCCTTTCCTTGAATCTCAATCCCTTTTCCATGGCTTCCATCGGCATCGCACCGGGAGCCTCCGCCGTGCGAAGATAACTGACAGCATTGAGGCGTCCTACCATCCGAAAAGCATGGCCCCCTCCGGCAAAATACCCCCCCATATCGGGAAGATACCCGCTGAAAGCATGGAGCATCACATCCAGATTGGTATAATAGGAACGGTTGGCATGGCGTTTCCAGCCCCAGAAAAATGGAGCGATGCCGGGAACCGCATTGGGTGCGATCGCTTCCAGCGACTTGTCATATACAGTAAGCGTGAACGCGCCCGGAACCCCCTTGCCGGAAGAATCGGTAACCGTCAGGGTCACGGGCACCTTAGAACGGGGAGCGGCCTTTTCCTTCGGGACGTCCACGCGGACATTCAACAGTTTTGTTTCCGGCGGGATGATGATTTCACGGTCCACCCGGTGGAGCTTGCCGCCGCGCACGGTCAGAACCGTCACAAACGTGTTCGGCTGGTCGCCTTTGTCCAGAGAAAGCGTAACCAGCGTGGAATACCCCTTCGCCTGAATGAATTCGACTTCCGCTTTCCGGGAGGAGCGTTTGAAGACATACAGGAATGCCCCCGGCTCCCGCGTGGAAATCAGCAGGGAAGCGGTTTCGCCCGGACGGTATTCCCCTTTGTCGGAAGTGAGTTCGAGCGGGAGTTCGGAGAAGAGCCCCTCCGGGACTTTTTCCCCGCGCACGAAAAGGACCGACGAAGTTTCGTTCTTTGCCCGGTTCTGCGCCGTAACTTCGGCATGGAGCTCATAGACGCCCGCTTCCTTCACGGTAAAACGCGGACGGTCCGGACCGTCGAGCTTGAAGGAGAGGCTCTTGAGCGCGCTTCCCATCCGGGCCGGAGCGCCGTCGCGTCCGATCGTGCGGCGGAACAGGGACAGGCGGCAGAAGCCGGAGACCGGTTTTCCGTCGGGAGTGAAGGCGGAGACCTCCGGTTCGATCACCTCGTCCGTCCGATAAAAGCCGTACCGCTGGCGGATGAAAACCGTGAAGGGATTGGCGGCGGCGACCACCTCGCCGGAACCGGTGACCACCCGGTTGGTGCTGTCGGAAAGTTCCGCCGTAACGGTATAGGAGTAATCGAGTTTTCCAAACCGTTTCAGGGCGTCGGAAGTATCGATCGTGATCGAAAGGCGGCCTTCGGCGTCGGTCCGTCCGCTGGAATCGGCGACCAGCTCGCTGCCGAAATTGACCGGACGGAACCAGTATGTCCGGACCGCGGAGGAGCAGAGCCAGTATCCTTTGCCGTAAAGCCAGTCGAACGGGGCGGAGAAGGGAAACATCGCCGGCTTCTCCTGCCGGGTGACCTTGTATTTGACCGGCGCATTCACGACCGGTGCGCCGAAATAATATCTGCCGGTAATCGTGGCGGTGAAAGAATTTCCGAGGGTGATCGGCTCCTTCGGTGCGTCCACGGTCACTTCATACTCGGGCTTTTTGTATTCCTCGACCCGGAACGAAGCGGAACCGCTCGGATTGCTTGCCATGATCCAGTATTGTCCGAGTTGTGCGTCGGCGGGCAGTTTGAACTCCCCGGAACAGGCCAGCGTTTCGGGATTCACCTTCAGGGAAGCTTCAAAGACTTTCCCGCCGCGCGGAGCGTGAACCGTTACGGAATATTCCTTGCAGTCCGTCAGACGCGGCTCGCCGTAGGAGGGCGTCCGGAGATATCCGGTGAATGTCACGGTGTCGCCGGGCTTGTAAACCGGACGGTCCGGAATGAAGAAAGTGCGCGGATGGTCCGGGAAGCGGGAAACATGCCATCTTCCACGAATTCCCCAAGCTTCAACCAGAGCGAAACGTCCCTTGTCGCGGCTGACCAGAAGCCAGCGCGCATTCGGGGAATCGTCATCCGGCGGGATCAGCACATAGCCGTTGGCATCGGTGGTGAACTTCTTCCGGACGGTCTCGATCTTGACTTTTCCGCCGTAAACGATCACCTGCGCGGGGTTGTTGGCATAATGATGGATGAACCCGTACAGCGTGATTTCGCGTCCGGCAAGAGGCTTTCCGGTCAGGGGGTCGGTCAGCATGACCCCGGTTCCGTCCGCAGTCCGGAAGAGATTGAGCGCCTCCCCGGTGATCCAGACCAGCGTTTTAGCTTCCTGCCCGCCGTCGAACAGCGCCGAAACGATGTAAGCGCCGGGCGCTTTCACGGGAATCGTGAGAAACTCGGAGGTGTCATAATGTTTCGGAAGAGGCTTGAGGGGAACTTCGTATTTCAGGATTTCGCGTCCCTGGAACGAGTTCCACGGAGGCTGATTCCGGAAATTGACGAAACTGTACAAATCATAGGGAAAGCTCTCCTTGTTGACTCTGGAAAGTCCTTTGATGAATTCATCGAAAACAGCTTCGGCATCCACTTGCTGAACAGTGATGATTGTACTCGATGCATTGCGGAATTTGAGTTCCAACCGGGGCTCCGCTCCCTGAGCGGTAATGGAGTGGGAGATGAAAGTCCCCCAATTGCCGGTAATCTCGCGGATACGGGATTTCGTGAAATTGTCTCCGGGCGATTTCTTGAGTTGAAGTTTGAGTTCCTTCACCGCGTTTTCCAATTGCATCCGCGCAATATAAATAGAGGCAAGGGCGTGATGGGCTCCGTTTTCGCGGTACAGCCGGATATAGTTCTGATCATCGGGAAGCGTCAGTTTGCGAGTCCCGTCCGCCAGCTGGGCGACGGTCTCGTTGTCGCGCAGACCGTTGAGGTAATCTCGAAAAGCCGGAGACTGATAATATTGCTGTTTGATGTAATAATCCACTCCGGAAAAATCGAATTCTCCCGCGAGAAAATTAGCCAGTGACTCACGGGCTATGGCTGAACCGTCCGCAATCGCCCGGGCATAGGCGTAACGCATGCGTTCGCCATCGCTCCGCGCGTCCCGGAAGGAAGCGGGGACATGGTAATAGACAGGCGAGGAGTCCGGATTCACCGGCGGACGGGAATAAGAGGCGTTGCGGCCGTGGTCGTAGTCGGGCAGACGCGAAAGGTCGGTCAGCTCCTGAAGGCGCCAGGACTGCCTTCCCTGACGGTTGAAGCGGAGAACATTCCCCAGATTGATATAAAACTCATCCCGGAGCGGTTTGTCCGCCTTGTCTGCCTTGTCCATGGCATTCACGAGAAGACGCAGGATGCGGACGCGGTCCCTCTCCACACAGGTGACATGTTCGCCCGCATATCCGCGCGGAGTGCCGCGTGTAAAGCGGTTGCCGATCTTGTAACCGAAGCTGAACGATCCGGGAGCAATGACGGAGAGCATCGGAATGTTGTCCGCGTGACGGGATTCGATCAGATCGAGCATCTCATCGTATTTCTCAAAAGTCTGAAGGCCGCTGATCGCCTGTATCGCCTCCTGATAGAAATTCGCGGTCCGCGGATCCTGCGATCCCTTCGGAAATTCCTTGAAAAAACGGAAACAGGCGTCATAAGCCTCTTTGTAGTTGCCGTCCCGATTGAGTTTGGAAATCTCCGCCGGAGTCTGTCCGAAGGAAATGAACGCACCTGAAAAAATCGCCCAAAAAAACAGGAATGACAGTAAAAAACGCATAATGAGACTCCCCGCCGTTGATTGCCTTTCCCATTACCTGTAGCACGGGAAATGGAAAAAGCAACAGTCGAAACCGGAAGGCCTTCCGAATTTCCGGAGAAAGTACGGCGCGGGAGTGTTTTTCATCTGGACGAGGGCTGTTCCTCCGGAAGAATGAAACAGTAGGCGATGAATTCCTTTTTCGGTTCACCCGCCAGAGCGGAAAACCATGCCGGAACGGCACGGGGAAATTCCTTCAGATACATGGGAGAGAACTTGAAACCATCCTCCTGGAGCCGATCCAGCCAGCGCAGTTTTTTGCCGTTGGGCACGGCCTGATCGGGTAAATTCGGAACAATGCCGGGCCAGAGTCTGGAAAATATGACGGCACCACCGTATTTGCGCAGTTCCCTCTCGTCTATCCACTGGCTGTAAGAAGGATTGGCGGAAAAATAAGCCTCCGGGCGATCCACCGAATAAACCGCGGTATTGCAGGACTCCTTTCGATCACCGACCACAAACTTCAGGGGCCGTCCGGTCAGTTTCCGCCACTCACCGGTCACATGGTCGCTGATCCGGCGTCCGGGATAATTTTCATAATCGCATTTGTTTCTGATATACCCCTGATACAAAGTCGAGCGGAACAGATAAATCACTCCGTAAACAAGAGCCATGCCGATCATCAGAGTCAGGAAGGCCCGGAACCCGGATTTCGTAATCCGTGGCTGATAGAAAAGGAAAACAAATACGCCCGTCCAGAGGAAACACGGAACCACCCATGCATAATTGATGGCCCCTCCCGTCACCATGGAAAAAAGCAGGGTCACCCCAAACGGCCCGCAGCAGATAATCCCGATGAAACGGCGGTTGAATCCATCCGACGGCGGCAGTTCGCGGGATCTTTGAAAGAAGCAGATGAAGAAAATCGCCAGCGGCACCGCCACAACCCCCGCGGAACGCGAGACCATGCGCCAGGGATTGGAAATGTGGTTCCACCACAATGAGACGGAAGATGCTCTCAGGGAAGCTCTCGCAAAAGCATAATCGATTGCGACGAGATCATTGCAGCAAAGCCACAGAAGGTTGGGCAGGGAAATCAGAAAAGCCGCGAGCAGAGCCAGATACGGCCCGAACGTTTTGAAGGAAGACCGTCCCTCCTTCGTGAAAACAAGAACACAGAACATCGAGACAAACAGGACCGCCCCGTAGTATTTCACCATGAAAGAGAGTCCGGCAAAAACGCCGGTCAGAACCCAGAAGAGGAGTTTCCGGTCGGAACGCAGTGCCTGATAAAAAAAGAAGACGGTCCACGGCCAGAACCCGAGTTCCATCACGTCGTCGCAGAGTTCGGCGGCCTTGATGCAATAGGGAGAGATTCCCCACAGCATCACCACGGAAAGAAGCGACGGCAGCGGCGGAAGCATTTTCCTCGCTGTAAGGTAAATGGCGATGAATCCGCCTGTCACGAACACCTGACTCAGGATATAGCTGATCCAGGTATCTCCCGTCAGCGCCCAGGAAGCATATCCTATCCAAGCGCCCACGTACGGATTCTTGTCGTATCCGAACTGAAAATGGCTCCCCCAGACGATATTTTCGAGGATATCGATATAGTCATTCCGCAGAATAACGATCGGAAGCAGAGACCAGAACAGGAACCAGCCGCCCAGAAGCAGCACCGTCCAGCGAGTCAATATTTTATCGTCCGGCCCCTCCCAGACAGATTCAGAACGAGAACCACCCCATTTTTCCCGGACGAAAGAAACAAATCCCCTCATATATACCCTGCCGCTATATCTCAGTTTTCACCACCAGAAAATCATTCACCCAACTTATGGAGATAATATAACAGGGCCTCAAAGAATTATCAAGCATTTTTATTCGCCTGTTTCTTGAAAAAATGGGGGGCAGCAACAGTTCAGCACCGAAATCGGACGTCCTGACGGCTGAATGGAATTGGTTGATTATATTCCGTTGACTGTAAATGTTGAACTCCAGGCATACCGATGCCGCTTGTCTCTCAACTGAAGATAAAAAATATTTTCCGGAGTGAAATCCTGTTCGGAGATCGCAGCGGAAAAAGAAGTATATTCCTTTTCACCGAAAGCATCCGGAACGATCGAAGGCTTGACCCTCATTGCCCCGTGCGCCGCCTTGACGACAATCTCCACGCACGGAGAAAATTCGGCATGAAAGATTCCGTCCTTCAATTCCATACGATGGATTTCCGGTCCCTGTGTCGCATACATCCGTCCGCGCCGGATTGCATCCATGACAGACTCTTCCGAACGGTTTCCGGCAAGAACCATGGTCCACCCGAGAAACATGCTTTCTTTCCGGTGCATGTCGTCCACGCAAACAGCCGGCATGCGGATTCCCATATTGAGAAGTTCATCCCGCAGTTGCGTATTATATGCCTTCCCGATGTAGCGGCATTCAGAATTGAAGACCTCCAGCGCGGAAAGATTTTTCAAGGCGGCCACGTCGGATGACGTCTGACCGCTCCAGTGCGGATGCGCCATCAGGCAAACACACCCCGCCCGTATGACGCGGTCGATCGACTTCTGCGCGGAGAGTCCTTCACGATCCTTGAAATCCTCGGGAATCCCGAGTGCCACAATATGCCACAGAGTGCCGTGCGGCCCCTGCGGATGTATTTCCATGCCGGAGAGAAGAGTCATCCTTGTCCGGTATGAAGAGACCGGATTGGTTTTTTGGTGATCTGTGAAAGCATACACCTCATATCCCTTTTTCTCATACAGGGCGATCGCCTCTTCCGGAGAAAAAAGTCCATCCGACACTGTCGAATGCATGTGAAGAGCCGCCTTGTAAGATTTCAATTCTTCGCCGAAATACTGAATTTTACGAGCCATCGACCTCTCCCTTAACTATTTTTTTCAGGATGCATGAAAAAGCAGACCAGCATGGTTGCGGTTTGTTGCGTCTGATTGACCGGATAATGCGGAATCTCCCCGTCGAAAAAGAGGAGATCCCCCTTGTGAAGTTCGAGCTTCTCCACTCCGAGATTGTATTCCAAATCACCGGAAACGATGTAAAGCATCTCTTCGGCGGCAGTCGTGACCGGAGGACGTTTCGCTCCCGGCTCGACTTCGACCAGCAGGATGCAGGACCGGGCGGATTCTCCCGTTTCCGTCAGCATGAAGTAATTCATGCCGACCCCCTCCCCTTCCTTGTCAATCTTCTTTGCTTCCCCGGCGCGGATCAATTTCCAGCGCGGATGCTCTTCGAACGAGATCCCTTCAAACAACTCCGTCATATTGATTCCAAGAGCCGCCGAAATCCGTACCAGGACCAGAAGGGACGGCAGCGTCCGGAAATTTTCTATGCGCGAAATCAGCCCTGCGGAAAGCCCCGCTTTTTCGGCGAATTCCTGCAAAGTCATTTTTTTCGATTTTCGAATGCTTTTGAGTTTCTGCCCGAGCGAAACAAGATATTCCCGCATGGAAACCTCCGCTTTCAATATTTTTCAACAAAAAGTTTTTTGAACTTGACAAATGAAATATATTGCACTAAAGTAAAAAATCAAGAAAAAATTTTACAAATACGAAAAATCAGGTTTTTGAATGAATGCTGTTTTCTGGGCTTTATTGTGTCTGTTTCTGGCGGCAATCAACGACATGCTTTTCAAACTGTTCAAAAAACAGCGGCAGTCCACAGGGATTTTCATTTCCGTCATAGGGCTTGTCTGGATGATGATCAGCCTTGTGGGCGGACACGGACTCGGGCCGAATCCGGCGGCAACGCTGATATGGGGAACCGTTTCCGGAATCTTTTCCGTCGTCGGAAACATCATGCTGATTTCATCCATGAAATACCAGAGCGTCGGAATTTCCTCCACGGTTTACAGACTGAATCTTGTCGCGGTCGTTGTGGGAGGCTGGTTCCTTTTCGGAGAAATGCTTTCGCAGCTTCAGATCATCGGCATTTTTGTCGCGCTCTGCGCCGTAATGCTGTTTTTCCCATGGGCGGAACACGGCGACAAGCGGACCGGCAAATATGCCCGCTACGGACTGCTTATCTCCATCGTCGCCGCGCTGATGCGGTCCGGAATGGGACTGTCCTACAAGGAAGGCGCCCTTTCCGGAGCCGCCATCGAAGGGATCATTCTGATAAACAGCGTCTGCTGGTTCATCGGGGGAATCGTCTGGTACTGGATGAGCGAACGCAAGAAAGAGTTTCTCAACCGTCAGGTTCTCGGTTACGGCGTCATTTCCGGAATTTTCGTGTTCGGCATCTGTTACACGATGGCCGTCTCCATAAGCAAAGGGAATCTTTCGATTGTCCTGCCAATCGCCCAAATGAGCTTTGTGGTCACATTCCTTCTGGGCGCGGTGATCCTCCATGAAAAAATGAGCTGGGAAAAGATCACAGGAGCCGGCTGCGGAATCGTTGGAATCCTTCTGCTCGCAGCCTGAAACGAAGCAGGATGTTTTCCGCCTATGTGCCTTTACAGACGATCAGCTCCGTGCGGATGGCCGAATGGAACGGGGCGCGCTTCTCGGCATAGCCGTCCATAAGCCAGCGCTGCGATTCCAGATACAGTTTTTCGTTCTGCTGACGCATCATGGCGATTCCGTCGTATTTGATGAGCTCCGGGAGGAAATCGTAGGTGAGCAGGAAATAGTCGCGGCCCGGGGTCATGTTGTACATGTGCCCGCAGGTCACGAGCGGAACCGTGAGGGAGGAGTCCAGCACGACGATTCCGCGGGGTGGTTTTCCGGAGGCGAAAAGACGGCTTCCGGTTTCGGAAAGTTCCGCGGGGAAATCCCGGAACGAACGCACGTGGATGCGGTCGCCGGTCAGTTTCGCGCCCAGCTCGGCGGCGGTCTGGTAGAATGCGATCAGACGTTCGGAAAGATACGGCATGGCAAGGTCGGCCTTGCGGGAGACCAGCGCACACTCCCGGCCGGCCTCGTTCATCAGCCATGTCATCCCTTCGCGGATGCTGGCCGCGGTGTCGGTCCCGGCATAATTGTAATGGCGGTAGATCCGGTTGATGAGCAGCTGCGGCACGCCGGACCGTTCCAGATGGGCCATCAGCCACATCGCCTCGATTCCGGGCGTGACCCAGATCAGCGCGGCCCCCGGATGGGAAACCGTGTCGGTGTTCCTCAGCAGGTCGCTTTCACGGATCGCGCGGACGTTGATCTTGGATTCAAGGCTCGGGAAGAACATTTCGCGGATCGCGCGTTCCGACTGCTCGTGGAAGAATCCGGACACGATGAACAGCTCGGTCGGGCTGGAGGACGTCTGATAGGAAGAGGCCACACGGGTCGTTCCCCCCTGATTGGAGACAAGGCATCCCTTGAGCTTGAGGGCCGCAATCGCCCGTTCCACGGTATTGCGCGAACACTTGTACTTCCGGCAAAGCTGGTTGCGGGACGGTATCGGTTCGCCCGGCTTGAAGCGTCCCGAGCTCAGATCGCTCAAGATCATGTCCTGAAGCATTTGCGATTTGTTCATGAAGCTCTCCCGTATCGGCACTGTGAAAAGATACAAGTGAAACGGATATAGTTTATCATATTTCACTGGAATATCAAGTTTTGGAACCTCAAAAAAGAGGAAAAGAAGACAAGTTTTCCGGGAAAACCGCACGGATTTTATTTGCAGGTGTCCGGATGCCGGGATAAGTTATACGTTATTCTCAAACAGAATTTTTTCTGCGGCTTTTACGAATTTGAATCCGAAAGGAGTACCGGAACGGATGAAAAAGCTGAAGATCGGAGTCATCGGAGTCGGCGGCATGGGAAGCGCCCATGTGAAAAGCATCTCCGAACTCAATAACTGCATTCTGACTTCCGTCTGTGACATCAACCCCGGAAAACTCGATGTGCATCGGGACAAGTTCGCCTGTTTCGACAGCAGCGAAGAATTCTTCAAAAAAGCGGACATCGAATCCGTCGTGATCGCGACTCCTCACTATTTTCATGTGCCGCTCGCACTCCGCGCCATTGAATGCGGACTTCATGTGATCGTGGAAAAACCTGTCGCGGTCCAGAAATCCGAGGCGGAAAAGCTCGTGAAGGCTTCCGTCGCTCACCCGGAACTCAAAATCGCCGCCATGTTCAACCAGCGGACCAGCGGTTCCCACAAAAAAATCAAAGACCTGATCGACCGCGGCGAACTCGGCGGAATCATGCGGGTGAACTGGATCATCACGGACTGGTTCCGCTCCCAGCACTATTATGACTCCGGCGACTGGCGCGCCAGCTGGCGCGGCGAAGGCGGTGGCGTCCTCCTCAACCAGTGCCCGCACCAGCTCGATCTGATGCAGTGGTTCTTCGGAATGCCTTCCAAAGTCACCGCCTTCATGAAATTCGGCAAATATCACGACATCGAAGTCGAGGACGACGTCACCGCGTATCTCGAATACCCGAACGGCGCCACGGGCGTGTTCATCGCCTCCACCGGTGAAGCCCCCGGCACCAACCGGCTGGAAATCACGGCCGAACGCGGACGTCTTGTTTTCGAAGGCGGCGCCCTCTCCTTCCTCCGTACGGAAGAATCCGTTCCGGAATTTGTCAGGACCACGGAAAGCTCCTTCGGCACGCCGCCCGTCTGGAATGTGAGCATCCCGACGGGAACGTCCAGTCCCAATCCGCATCAGGTGATCATCGAAAATCATGCGGACGCGGTGCTGAACGGAACGCCTCTGATCGCTCCGGCGGCGGAAGGCATCCGCGGTCTTGAGCTCGGCAACTCCATGCTGCTCTCCCATCTCACAGGAAAAACGGTCTCTCTGCCGATCGATTCGGCGGAATTCGATATTCATCTACGGAAGCTGATCGACACCTCCCGTTATGTCAAGAAAGAGGTTGTCTCGGGTGGAAACGAAGGTTTTCTGAACTCATTCGGAACTAAATCATAAGGAATGCTGTTTATGAAGGAAATCAAGTGCGGTATTATCGGGAGCGGAGTCATCGCTCCGGTGCATCTGGAAAGTTACCGGAAAGTCCCCGGCGTCACGGTCCAGTATCTTTGCGACATCGTCCCCGGCAAGGCGCAGTCCATGGCGGACAAATACGGCGTGCCGCGCACGTGCACCGATTATCAGGACATCCTGAACGATCCTGAAATCGACTGCGTGAGCGTCTGCACCGATCACGCCAGCCACGGGCAGATCGTCGCGGACGCCCTCGACAAGGGCAAGCATGTGATCTGCGAAAAGTGCCTGACCGCCACCGACGCACAGCTCGAAATCGCACTGAAGGCGCACAAGCGCAGCCCGAAGCTGATCTTCGCGGGCGTCTTCCAGCACCGCTTCGAACCGGCCAACATACTCCTCCGCCAGATGCTCCGAGACGGCCAATTCGGAACACTCCTCACCGCCTCCCTCAATGTCGCCTGCCTCCGCACCGACGAATATTACAACAGCGATCCCTGGCGCGGCACCTGGGCCCAGGAGGGCGGCAGCGTCCTCATCAATCAGGCGGTCCATCATTTCGACCTGCTCCGTTATTTCCTCGGAGACATCGATTCCCTCTGCGCCTCCTACTCCAATCTGGTTCACCAGAAAACCATCGAAACAGAAGACACGATCAATGCCATCCTCAAGTTCAAAAACGGGATGCATGTGACTTTCTGCGCCACCTCCGGCAGTTTCGCGGTTCCGTGGAGAAGCGGATTTTTCTTCACCGGCACGAAAGGCTATCTGGAATATTCCGAATTCAAACCCGTCTTCTGGAAGTTCCTCGACGAAAAACTGACCGGGGAACTCGGGAAGAAGTTCGAGGAATGCGAGGAGTCCAAGGCAATTCAGGCGGGCAAGAATTATTACGGAACCGGACACCCGGCCCAGATCGCCGACTTCATCGACGCAATCCGCGAAGGCCGCGCGCCCTTCGTCACCGGCGAGGACTCCGGCGAGACCGCCCGTGCGGTCCATGCCTGCTATGAGTCCGCCAGATCCGGGAAATGGGTTCAACTTTGATTCAACTCTGTGAGGTGGAAAAATGTTCTTGACAGGTTTTGCCGACGAGGCTTCGCACGATCTTCGGAAACAGCTCGAAGCCACCCGTGAACTGGGCTGGAAATTCATCGAAGTCCGTTTCGTCGGGGAAAAATTCCTCGGCTTCCTGACCGATGAGGAATTCGAAAAGGCGCTGGAAACCATGTCCGGCTCCGGCGTCACGTTCAACTGCTACGGCAGCGGCGTCGCCAACTGGAGCAAGGCTCCCCGTTCGGACGAGGATTTCGCCGTCACGAAAAAAGAGCTCCTGACCGCCATCCCCCGGATGCAGAAGCTCGGAATCAAACTCCTCCGCGGCATGAGCTTCAAACTCACCGGAGACGAACAATTCGACAGTCCCGAGCTGGAAAAAATCATCTTCCGCAAAGTCGGCGAACTGGTCAAAATCTGCGAAGACGCCGGCATTGTCTACGGACATGAGAACTGCATGAACTACGGCGGACAGTCCCACGTCCACACCCTCCGGCTCATCGACAACATCAAGTCCGACAACTTCAAGCTGATCTTTGACACCGGCAATCCGCTTTTCACCTTCCGCCGCATCGGGCAGCCCCCCTACCCGCTCCAGAGCACCCGCGAATTCTATGAGAACGTTCGCGAATTCATCTATTACGTCCACATCAAGGACGCCATCTGCAAGCTCAAGGAGGACGGCACGGTCCAGACCGCCTTCCAGTTCGCCGGGGAAGGCAGCGGCGACATCCCCTGGATTATGACCGACCTTTTCAAGCGCGGCTATGACGGCGGATTCTCCATCGAGCCCCATGTCGCCACGGTCTTCCATGCGAACGACAATCCCGGGGATTCCGAAGTTCAGGCGCGCCGCAAATACGAAACCTATATCGACTACGGACGCCGCTTCGAGGCGCTTGTCAAAAAGTGCCGTCAGGAAGCCGGCCTCCCGGCCGATTGGGCAAAATAAACCTCCCGCCTCCGCCCGGATTCGTTCAGACTTCGGGCGGAGCGTGTACTGCGCGGTATTCCTTCGGCGACATGCCGGTTTCCCGGTGAAACACCCGGTGGAAGTATTCGCCCGACCGGAATCCGCACCGCAGCGCAACCGTTTCGATCTTGAAACAGGAATAGCGCAGAAGCTGTTTCGCCGCCTCCAGCCGCCTCTCCCGCAAAAGCGCCGTGAATCCCCTGCCGAACAGTTTTTGTATCCGTTCCGACGCCCGCGCCGGGCTCAGGGACAGAATCGCGGCAATATCGTCCAGTCCCTTGTTCTGGGGAAAATTCGCATCCAGAAACGCCTGAACCGTTTCCTTCTCCGTGGACGGCAGGACCGGACGGAGAGAAACCCGGCGGGCAATCTCCAGCGAGATCAATTCCCCGTATGCGTAAAACGCCTCCAGCGCTTCCGGAACCGGCGGCAGCCGGGCGGCGTTGCGCGGCCTTTGAAACAATTTCGGAGCAGTCAGCGCAACCTCTTCCGCCGGAGCATACGGTCCGGCGAAAACGCATCCCAGCAGACGGTGTTCCAGAATGATCGGAAAAACCGCCTCCGCCATGCCGCACGGACAATGTTTCAGGAATGGACGCGGCGATTGCGCCAGCAGTTCCTGCACATCGTTCCGGTCGAATGAATAGCAGACCCGGTCCAGCCGGGGATTGCTTTTCTTGAGCCCCGTGCAAAACGGGTTCAGGTGATACGTCGGCAGAACATCCTTCGGCAGACGCCCCGTATAGTCGTGAAGACACAGCCGGCATCCGAACTGTTTTTCAAACGCGTCGATGGCATTCAGCAGAACGGTCTGATCCCTCATTTTTTCTCCTTTTTTCATAAAAATACACCAAAACGGCAAAAAAGTCCATATCTTTTCCGAAAAAAGAGCCTATATTTATCATAAAGAAAAAAATCCGTGCTTCACGGACACAGTGATAAAAGAGGAGAAGAATCATGGCTTCGATTCGTTACAAGATCGAGAAGGAAATCCCGGTTCTGGCGGAAACAGATGTTCTGGTGGTGGGCGGCGGTCCCGGCGGACTGGGTGCGGCGGTCATGGCGGCCCGGCAAGGCGTCAAGGTCGTTCTGACCGAACGCTACGGGTGCATGGGCGGCATGGCGTCCTTCGGGGAAGTCACTCCCTTCATGCCCAACCACGTGGAGAACGCCACGCTGGACCGTCCGGTCTTCGTCGAATGGTGCCGGAAACTCTGGGAATATCTACCCGAAAAAGACCGTAATGAAAGACCCTTCGATGAAAAAATTGTGCCCGGCACCCGGATTTCCAAGGATGCCGCGATGCTGGCAATGGAAGATCTGCTTCTGGAGGCCGGAGTAAAGATTCTGTATCATCATACGCTGGTCGACGTCATCAAAGACGGCAACCGGATCGAAGCGGCCGTGTTCCAGTCCAAGTCCGGACTCGGCGCCATCCGTGCGAAAATCTATATCGACTCCACGGGTGACGGCGATCTGGCCGCTCTGAGCGGCTGTTCTTTCGAATTCGGCAACGAGGACGGTTTCTGCCAGCCCATGACCACCTGTTTCAAGCTCGGCGGCGTGGACTGCTCCCGAATGCCCGACCGTGCGGCCATCAACGCACTCTACGACAAGGCCAAAGCCGACGGCGAAATCCACTGTGTGCGTGAAAACGTCCTCTGGTTCCCCACCGACGAAGAGGACGTGATCCATTTCAACACAACCCGGATCGTGAAGAAAAGCGGTGTCAACGGAACGGATCTTTCCGAGGCGGAAATCGAAGGCCGCCGCCAGATCCGCGAATACCTGAAATTCCTCCGGAAACACGTCCCCGGTTTTGAACAGGCGCGCCTGCATTCCATCGCCCACCATATCGGCATCCGCGAAACGCGCCGTGTCCGGGGAATCGTCTATCAGACAACCGACGATTTTCTCCGCGCCGCCAAATACGAGGACGGTGTCGTCAAGGCGTCCTACCCGATCGACATCCACAATCCCTCCGGAAGCGGCACGATCATCAAAACCCTGAAACCGAACGACTGGTATGAACTCCGCTACGGTACGCTGGTGCCGGAGGGTTCCGGCAATCTTCTGATGGGATGCCGGGCCATCTCCGTGGACCATGCGCTCCACAGCAGTTCGCGGGTCATGCCTCCGGTCTGTTCGATCGGCCAGGCGGCGGGAATGGCGGCGGTCATGTGCATCCGGAAAGGATGCGCTCCTGCGGAGCTTTCCGGCGTGGAAGTCCGGGGAAATCTCGCGAAAGCGGGCGCCCGTCTCTGAAAAAACGAACTCTTTCTGACCGCACGGACGACCGGCTTCGGAGTCCGTGCGTTTTTGCTGTCAGGGAACCCGCGAGAAAACGGTGCGGGGGACTCTGCCGGGAAGCATGTCCCAGCGGTCGATATCCAGTTCCAGCGTCAGGATGGTGGCCGGCTTGAAAAACGGGACCTGCGACGAGGCCAGACTGAAGGCCAGTTCCGTCACATCGGGATTGTGTCCCACCAGCATCACGTTTCGCAAGGAGTCGTCCAGCTTCTCAAGCATGGATAGAAGGTCACGACCGCTCGCGCAATAGATGGAACGGTCGGTGACGATCGCCTCCGCGGCGATGCCGAAGATCTCCGCAAAAATCCGGGCGGTCTCCAGCGTGCGTGCCGCCGGACTGGCCAGAATCAGGTCCGGCACGGCAATGGCGTAAAGCGCATCCGCCGCGGCCAGACAGGCTTCCGCACGGCCGGCCTCCGTAAGAATCCGGTCAAAATCGGAGTGCTGCGTAAAATGTTCAGCATGCGCATGGCGGACAATCGACAGTTGTTTCATCCGGAAAACCTCCAGATTGGTTCGAATATCCCGAATATATCCTCTTTTTTCCACTAAATCAAATCAAGCACACAGAAAAACACACTGTTAACTTCTCACATTTTTTTTGCGAACCGCAAATTGATTTTTCGGCGGAATCCGATATACTTAACGGGAGGTCCATAAAACTCAATCGGGAGGATTGCATGCACAAGGTATCGGACTATCTGAAAAACGGAATCTCAGACGACGAGGGAATCCGGGCGTGTCTGGACGCCGCCGCAAACGAACCGGAGCGGACGATCGTTTTTTCCGGACGTGAATTTCTCATCGGACGCGCAATCGAACTGCCGCCCGAAACAACGGTCATCATCGACGGCTGCGTCCTCCGGCAGAAAGAGGAAACCTTCGACAACGTTTTCCGGGGCGACAACCTTGTAATCGACCCGAAAAATCCATTCGGGTTTCCGCTGTCCGTCAAACCGACCTCCGGCATCCGCATCCTCGGCAGGAACGGGGCGGAAATCATCGGTCCGGACAAACACCGCCGGATGTGGCACCCTCATTTCCGCGAGGAACAGGACATGCTTGGAGACTTCTTCGGCTGGCGCGGACACCAGATCAATCTTTCGCAGTGCGACCGTTTCGAGATCTCCGGAATCCGCCTCACGAAAACCCGTTCATGGGCCATGTCTTTCGATTTCTGCTCGAACGGATTCATCCACGGCATCGATTTTGATACGCATGTAAAAAACGGGGACGGCATCGATTTCCGCGTCGGATGCCATCACTGCCGGGTCTCGGACATCACCGGATACAACTCCGACGACACCGTCGCCTGCACCGCGCTCAACAACCGGAATCCGCCTCCCCGGTATCTCTTTCCGATGGAACCGTCTAAGAAATTCTTCCGCGACGGCGATCCGAGACGGATGGACATACATGACATCACCATCGAAAATCTGCATGTTTCCGGGCGCTTCCACGCGGTGATCTGTCTTGCGGCCGCCGGTCTTCAGGTATATAATGTCGTCATCCGCAACGTCACGGAGGAGGCCGAAACGCCGCGCCGATGCCATCTCGTGGATATCTATACCGGGTACGGCGATGGTTACAACCCCGGCGACCTTCACGACATCACGCTCGAAAACATCACGGCCAATTGCGGCTTCTCCGATCCGGACGCCGAAGGAAAGATTACACGCTACGCGGCCGCGGCCTGCCGTGCGGACGTCCGGAACATCGTTTTCCGGAATGTCGTCCAGAACGGCCCCGGCGAAAAATATTTCCTGCCGTTCCCCGACGGCGTGAAGATCGGATAAGCGTGTCCGCGTTTATTTCGGAAGGATGACGGCCGCGTTGAGTTCAGGCGCGCCGGCGCGGGTAAGACAGAGAGGTTTTCCATCGGAACCGGTAATGGAAATCAAGCCGCGTTCCGCCAGTTCGTCCAGCATATTCCAGCACTGGGAATCTCCCATGAAGAGATATTTCTCGTAGGCATTCATGCCCTTGAAAACTTGGAACGGCGTATTTGCACCGGTCCGGACAAGAAGCAGAAGCTCGCGCTGGGTGCGTCCCAGACCGGCGGCATCCGGCGTCTCCTCGGCATACCGGTCCAACGCTTCCCGGAGAAACGACAGCCGTGTGAAATCACCTTCCGGCATCGTCTTTCCGGAAACGAACCGGAACCAGGCATTCTTTCCGAGCTCGAGGTCGGCATCGGAAAGCTCCACGGAAGCGTCCCGATACAGCCGGAACGCCTCCGCATCCCAGCTCAGGTTCTGACAATTCAGGAAAACCGCCGGACGTTCCGGCAGGGAAGAAATCAGGCAGAGGATACGGGACAGAATCATCTGGTCGTACATGCACGCGTCGAACCACAGGACGACGCTGTCCGTTCCCCGAAGAGCCAGAACCCTCTCGTCGGCTTTCCGCAAAGCCGCCAGAATGCGGTCTTCCGGAACCGTCGGAACGAAACGGCTCAGTTCCGCGGCCCGTATCCGCTCGAACTCGGCAAGCGGACAGTCCAACGGAGGGAGTTTTCCCATCAGATAGTTTTCGCGCCAGACCAGAATTTCCCCGGAGAAACCGCACTTCTTCCAGGCATCGGCGGCACAGTCGCCGTTCAGAATATGGAGACCTTCTTTCATTTTCAGCGCTTCCATTCGGATGTTTCATGAACCCGGACCGGATTGAACCGGGACCTCGGCTCCGGACGAGAGACGGGATATCCCAACGCAACCGCCCCGAGCGGAATCACCTTGTCCGGAAAACAGAAAATCTCCGAGAGTGCGGCGATCCGTTCCTCGCGCGGATAAATTCCAAGCCAGCAGGCGCCAAGCCCGAGTGCATTCGCGGCCAGAAGAATGTTTTCAATGGAAGCCGAACAATCCTCAAGCGTGTAGGGAAGGCTTCCCGAATGGGCGCGGTTCAGATCCCCGCAGACGATGATTCCCAGCGGTGCATCGGCCAAAAACGGGGCGTTGGGCAGACAGGAGGCCACTTTCTTCCGGTCCTCCTTTTCGCGGAGCACCAGAAACTCCCACGGATCCTTGCAGCCGGTGGAAGGTCCCGACATGGCCGCCTCCAGAAGCTCCCGGATCAGATCCTCCGGAACCGGTTCCGCGGTAAACGAACGGACACTCCTTCGCGTCCAGATGAAATTCAACTCTTCCCTCATGGTCATTCCTTTCGTTCGAATTGTTCCGTCATCCGGTTTTCAGACACCAAAATGAATCAGGAACAAACCACCTCCATCCCGGATAGTATAATAGCACCGACCAGCCGGGATGTCAAGATGGCAGAAAGAAGAAGGGGAAGGATTTACTTCCGGTCAGAGCATGATTTTTTCATAGGAATGGGGAGCAAGAATTCCAGACTTTCCCCGGAAAGTCCACGACTGTTCCTTTCCGGTGTAGTTCCCGAGGAACAGCGCCTCCTCTCCGGCGGGCGACCGCCAGCAGCAATGAAGAACCGCGGGAAGCCTGCTCCGGACAACCGTACAGTTTTCCTTTTTCGTGAAAATCATGCGCGCATGGAACTCGACCTCCTTCTCCGCGCATTCGAATCCGGCCGGAGAAGTCATTTCGCCGTCGAACAGGAAGTCACGGTTCGCATAATAGAATCTTGCCGTATCCAGAATGAAACGGTAAGTCCCGGCAAACTCGGGATCGGTATAGATGTGTTCTGTGATGTTGCAGACCATCGGCTGAAGTCCCCAGATCACATCGCGCATGACCTCGATGAAGAACTGGTCCGGATACAGTTTATGCCACGGTTCCTCGTCCTTCCAGCGGTCCTCGGCGGGCCAGAGCGGATCCCACGGGGTGATGCCGTCCGGATGGGCGTAGTTCCCGAAAAGGGCCATGGCGTTTTTCCCGTGATAAACGGCGGAAAAAATCGGAACCGCCGTGCAGTCGGCGCCGCCGAAATGTTCCTGGGAAATGGCCCCGCAGACGATCGCACTGTCGAAAATATCCATGAACGCCTCGTTGCAGAATTCCGTGGAAAGGGGGAAATCCGGAAGTTCCTTTTTGAGGCGACGGAGCATTATCCGGTATCCCTCCGCCATATAGGAACCTCCATTTTTCGGATGTTTGTGCCGGGGATTGTAACATCCGTGCCCCGTCATGACACCGATCACATCCAGATACTGACCGTCCAGCCCGGCATTGCGCAGACGCGCCAGAAGAGCGGACAGCTTGTCGTGGAACTTCGGAGCTTCCCCGCAGACAAACCCGAGACGGTGATGATTGTACCGGTTGAACTCGACCGCATACGGGGCACCGTCACGATTGACGATCACCGATTCGTCGCCTCCATCCTTCCATGAAGGGGCATCCAAATCCCAGAGAGCACCGTTCACATACGTCTGCGTGAAAATCCCGTTTTTCTTGAGAAGGGCAACGGCTTCCCGGAACTTTTCCTCGCCCTCGCGCGGCGGCCAGAAATCCGGATAATCCGTATCGTAGGGGTTATGGTGCCACCAGTACCAATCCAGCGCCACGGGAATTCCGGGCAGGTCCTTCTGAAGCTGAAGCACGGGCGGGATCACGTCTTTCGTCAGCCCGCGGTTCCAGACCCAGAGCCCCAGTTTCCGCAACGGGTTTTCCGTCTTCCGGGAAGCGAACCACGACTGTTTCGTCCCCCACTTCTTGTAAATCTGCGCGGCGTCGAACCAGTCGCCCGTGAAAGCGCCGAAACGGATCTCATACGGAATCCGATATTCAGAACAGGGAACCTCATCAACCCCAAGGGGATGCACACTCGAATAAAGGAGGGATTTTCCGCCGTCCGTAATCCGGTAGGAATAACCTTTCAGGCCGTTCGCCGAATCAAGGTGATCCACATAAAACCCGGGTCCCTCCTTCCGGACAAGGGCCAGAAAGGGAATGCTCCTGAAATTCCCTTCCCTGTTCTCTTCCGGCGGAGGAAGGGCCGTGATCCGGATTCCAAGGTCATATCCGGCATAATACAAGACGGAATCCCCGGAAAAGGGAACCTTCACCACGGGAAAATGAATTTCTTCGACGAACCGTTTTCCCGTATAATGGGAGAAAGACAAATTTCCGGAAGTCAGCGAATCGGACGTTTTGCGGAACTCCGCCTGGACCTGAAAATCGTCGCCGCACTCGGGATGTCCGGTCCAGACGGCAGTAACGACGCCGTCCTTTTCTGAAATGTCACACTTGCGCATGTCCTCTGGAACCACATATTCCAGAGGGTCGTGAAGATTGCCGAGTCCAAGTTTCCAGGAAGCGGGAAGAGACAATGTCTGCGGTGCCATAAAATTCGCCTTTTGTTGCATGTGAATAAAAATGAAAGATCATGCTGTCCGACAGCGTTTTCTCTTTTCGTCCGTCAGCGGAAGACCGTGAAAAAGCCTTCCGCATTCCCGGCCGCTGACAGTCCGGCCGAACGAACCGCCGCCTCCCGTCCGGTATCTCCGGAAGCAATGAAACAATACGGTTTTTCCTGGAATTTCGACTCAAAGTCATCCCGTGTCCGCGCAAGGAGTTCCGCCGCGGCGCCGGCATAAGCGGGATGAATCCGGAAATCCAGAACACTCTGTCCGTAAAGCCGCAGGGCGAACGCATACCCGGCCACGGCGCCGGAAGGAGTTTCAGCCGCATTCACCACGCCGTTGCCGGAAAGCACTTCCTGAAAGGCGATCCGGTAGTCACTGATGAAAGAGGCGATGCCGATCCGGTGATCCCGCGGATGACGATACATCGGCCGGGTGTAGGCGAGGAATTTATCGCACTCGAACTGATCGGCAAGGACGCCCGCGCGAACGTAACAGGGTTCGCCTCCCGGATAGGCGGCGCTTTCCGCCTCCTGAAAAGTCCCCTGCTTGCGGAGGCAGAGCGGACCGCCCGTGCCGCCATAGATCAGCACGAACCCCGACTTCAGGTAGCTGGGCACGGCATAAGGATTGCTGCTGGTGCAGCAGAGCATCGCGGCGGGCGAAGCGTGAAAATCCCCGATGCACGGTTGAAGGAGATGTTTCATCAGGCCGCGATTGCGGAATTCCGGTTCGGTGAAAACATTCCCGAAATTGCCGTGTCCGGTGCGCGCGCTGTAAGCGAACCAGACCCGCGCGGCATAAACGCCGTTCACCCGCACCAGATAGAGATGGTCGATCACGCCCGGAGCGGAATTCCCGGCCAGCGCCTCGCGATAGTAAAGACGCCAGTAGGCCAGATCATTGACGGCGATCCGCCATGTATCATATCCGAGCGAAGCGGTCATATAGCGGACGACTTCCTCCGGCACGGCGGGATCGGGCGTAATCACGCGGCAAACTTCCAGAAGCGATCCGTCCGGCAAATTCAGTGAACTCAAAATATCCATGAATATTCAGGCTCCTCTTTCATTTTCCTCATCCGATGTCCCGGCAGTTCCGGGAAGCTGAAATCACTTTACATGGCGCTGAATGGAAAACAACCGGGAGCCGTGCCAAAAAAATATCATATTTATGCCAACCCTTGTTGAATTAAAAGCCGACAGCGGTATTTTATAGGGAAACGGAGAGGAATCCATGCCGGTCAATTGTGTCAATTTGAGGAATGTCCCGCGGAAATTCCATGTTCTTTTTCCACTGGATTCAATCGGGATCATCGAAAACCATCCCTATCAGACATCCGTGGAAAATGGAAAGCTGGAACTATGCATACGCCTCTCCTCCACCTCGGAAACCGCTTATGAGGAATTCAACGGACACGGTTATACCGTCCGGTATCCGAATGTGGCGCTGAAACAGCCGGACATCGTACACGAGTTCACCGTCACCCATCCGCGCGACGCGATCTATTTTCAATACGATCCCGCCCTTGCCGGAGCCATGAGGAAAGCCGGACTGCTCGGAGACATCCACTGCTGGGAGTTCCGAATGAAACCGGAAATCAATCTTCTGCTCCGCGAGGTGCGGGAGCGAATGCTGCGCATCCAGGAATTCGGAACGGCGGACCGACTGGACATGCTCGCGATGCAGCTGTTCGAGGAACTGGTCATGGTGCGGGACATCGTGCCGGAAGAAACGGAATACATGGATGCGAAAATCCACCGGATCAAAGCGTATTTCCAATTGAATTTCCCGCATGAAATCGACCTGGACGAACTGCTGCGCCGCAACGGAATCTCGCGTCGGAATTTCTTCCGGTGCTGGCGGAAAAACTTTCCGGTTCCACCCGCCGAATATCTCCGAGAACTACGGTTCGGAGAAGCGGCAAGGCTTCTTCGGGACACCCTGATGCCGGTTCGTTCCATCGCGGCGGGTTCCGGATTCAAAAACACAGGATACTTCTGCGCACTGTTCAAAGAAAGATTCAGGGATACGCCGCTGCGTTACCGGAAGCGCAAACACATGTAAGTGACTGAAGTTCCGCAAAGGTCAGTTGGAAAAGAGGGAATCGTCCTCTTTGGAAGACGGCGGCGCGGGAGCGGCCGTGGTTTCCTTTTTCTGGAGCAGTTCGATTTTCTGCTTCAGGGAATTCAGCTTTTTATGGCAGAGTTCCGCAATCGCCGAACCTTCCTCGAAACTGGAAATCATTTTCTCAAGCGGAACGTTGCCGGTCTCCATGGACTGGACGATTTTCTCGAGCCGTGCCATGCATTCCTCGAAGGGGAGTTTTTCGAGCGCTTTGATTTTTTCAGGATCGACAGCCATTTTCCGCGCCTCCGTCAAGAGTTTTGAGTTTGTCGGGACAATACGGTCCGGATGGTTTCCTTGAGTTCATCGAAGGACTCGTCCGTAGCGGCGCTGAGGGGGATGATCTTCAGATGCTTCGGAGCCTTTTTCTTCAGCGCCTTCAGGTTGTCCGCACTTTCGGGAAGGTCCATCTTGTTGGCGATCACGATGACCGCGCGCTGAGAAAGACCTTTCATGTAAAGTTCCAGTTCTTGCTGGAGGACCTTGAGGTCGTCGACCGGGTTCCGGCCGTCCACCCCGGCCATGTCCAGCACATACAGGAGCGCCTTGGTGCGTTCGATATGGCGGAGGAACTCATGTCCCAGCCCCACGTTCCGGTGAGCGCCGTCGAGCAGTCCGGGGATGTCCGCCATCAGGAAAGTGGAGAAATCGGGGAATTCCACCACGCCGATCACCGGATGACGGGTGGTGAACGGATAGGCGGCGATTTTCGGGTTGGCATTGGAAATCGCCGAAAGCAGCGTGGATTTTCCGGCGTTGGGAAAGCCGACCAGCCCCACATCCGCAATCAGCTTGAGTTCGAGATCGACCAGCAGAGGCTCCGTTTTTTCGCCGGGTTCATGCTCGCGCGGGGCGCGGTTGACACTGGTTGCGAAACGGGCGTTGCCGCGTCCGCCCTTGCCTCCGCGGAGAACGACCACTTCCTTGTTCGGAGTATCGATGTCGGTCAGGATTTCGCCGGTTTCGGAATTGCGGATGATCGTGCCGGGAGGGACTTTGATGACAATGTCTTTTCCATTGCGTCCATGCATGTCCTTTCCCTTGCCGTTTCCGCCGTTTTTCGCAACGAAATGGCGGGTGTAGACGAAATCCATCAGGCTCTGCTCGCCGGGAGCCGCCATGAAAATGACGTTACCGCCGTTGGCGCCGTCTCCTCCGTCCGGTCCGCCTTTCGGTATGAAAGCTTCCCTTCGAAAGCTGCTGCAGCCGTTTCCGCCGTCGCCGGCCTTGATCGTGATCTGGGCTTTATCCACAAACATGAGAAACTCCCGGGTTTACCGAAAAAAAAGCCCGGAGCATTCGATCCGGGCTGAAAAATTACGAAAGAAAATGCGCCGTCATTCCGCGGCAACGGGAGCGGGAACCACTTCCACCGTGCGGTTGGACTTGGTAAACTTCACGGTTCCGTCCGAAAGGGCGAAAAGCGTGAAATCTCTGCCGCATCCGACGTTGCGTCCGGGACGGAAGCGTGTGCCGCGCTGACGGAGGATGATACAACCCGTGGTTACAAATTCTCCACCGAAGGTCTTGATGCCCAGCATCTTCGGCTGGCTGTCGCGGCCGTTCCGGCTGCTGGACTGTCCTTTTTTATGTGCCATGATATGTCTCCTTGAATTTTTTGTTCCATAAAATATGAACTTATAATATACCGGCCGCACGCCATTTTGCAAATTCAAAATCCCCCTTTTTTCAAAAAAAATGGAATTCCGCCTTGAAAAATCCTTCCGGGAGCTTCCCCCGGAAAATCAGTAAGTGCCGGACGCTGAATTTCTCCTTGAAGAATTCCATGCGGCAAAATTCGTCTGAAATCCCGAAAAAGGATTGCCATTTTCCGTCCGGGGGTGTATATTACAGGAATCAGAAAAAATGAATCAACCAACCGCAAAGGATTACATACTATGCAAGGCTGCAATTACAACTGGCGGACACAACGGGAAAAGAAGGCTTTTCTGGCGCTGGAGGATGGATCGGTGTTTCACGGATATTCCGTGGGCGCCGACGTCGACCATGTCGGGGAAGTTGTTTTCAATACCGGCATGTGCGGATACGAGGAAATCATAAGCGACCCCTCCTACGCGGGACAGTTTGTCACAATGACCTACCCGGAAATCGGCAACACCGGCATCAACCTGCCCGACATGGAATCACGGGCTCCGTTTCTGAACGGATTCATCATCCATCACGACAACGAACCCTCCAATTTCCGTTCGGAGGAATCCCTCCAGGCGTTCTTGAAGAAAAACAAGGTCCCGTGCATCGCCGGGATCGATACCCGCGCCCTGACAGTCAAGCTCCGGAACTCCGGGACACTGAAAGGGTTCCTCCACTGCTCTTCTGAAAAGATCTCCGAGGAGGAAGGTGTGAAGCGAGCCGTCGAATGGTGCGGCCTCACGAATCAGGATTATGCCTCCAAAGTTTCCTGCACGGAAGCCTATGACTGGGATGCCTTCCCGGAACGCACCCTCTCCTGGGGCGTCGCCACGGAGCTGCCCCCCGCGGAATTCAAGGTTGTCGCTTACGACTTCGGGATCAAGTGGAACATCCTCCGCTCGATGCGTCTGTGCGGAATGAGCGTCCACGTGGTTCCGGCCCGGACTCCGGCGGAAGAAGTCCTCAAGATGAAGCCCGACGGAGTGTTCCTTTCGAACGGCCCCGCCGACCCGGCCGCCCTGCCCTACGCCGCCCAGGCCGCAAAGACGCTGCTGGGCAAGGTTCCCCTCATGGGAATCTGCCTCGGACACCAGATTCTTGGAATCGCCTGCGGAGGGAAAACCTACCGTCTGAAATTCGGACATCACGGCTGCAACCATCCGGTCAAACGGCTGGAAACGGGAACGGTCGAGATCACCTCGCAAAACCATAACTTCTCCATCGATCCGGCCACCCTCCCCTCCTGCGTCGAGGTCACGCACATGAACCTCAACGACAACACGGTCGAGGGTCTCCGCCACAAGACGGAGCCCATGTTCTGCGTCCAGTATCACCCGGAAGCCGCGCCCGGACCGCACGATCCGTTCTATTTGTTCAACGGGTTCCGGAAACTGATGTCACGGTAAAAAACAACACGGGGAGCCGGAATGAAACCGCTCTGCGCCGCCATTGCAATCCCGGTTCTGCTTCTCGTTCTCGGTTCATGCCGGACGGCAACCGAGCCGGAATCGAAGCAGAATTCGTATGCGGAGTATGTTTCCCGGCCCGCCCTTGAACGCCGTCTCGCAAGCGGTGAACTGGTGATCGGACTTGTACATTCGCCTGAAACGGAAAAGGAATTCCAGACCGCCGCGGAAATTCTGTCTCA
>Ga0209373_10000838_pt1 | contig 42239 bp, 27 predicted proteins | sample Higcelweek5metaG_FD_187173 | JGI IMG/M metagenome (GOLD analysis project Ga0209373, IMG submission 187173) | Freshwater pond sediment microbial communities from the University of Edinburgh, under environmental carbon perturbations - High... | ecosystem: Environmental > Aquatic > Freshwater >... | reverse complement strand
TTTAAGAACCGCTGGGTGTTACCTGGTGACGAGTTGGTTACCGATATTCCTGTAATTGCCAGCCGACGTCAATTTCAAAACCACAGTCAATTGTCTTATGCGTATAATGCCTATAATTATTCTACCGCACGAATTGCAAAAGGCGATTTTGTTCGAATGAAGGAAATATCACTGGGATATAGTTTTCCGAAAAAATGGCTTGAGAATGTTAAAATTGAAAGTTTGTCGCTCAAGTTACAGGCAACAAATTTGTTCCTGATTTATTCTGATAAAAAATTAAATGGTCAGGATCCCGAATTTTTCAATAGTGGCGGGGTTGCAACACCAATGCCAAAGCAGTTTACTTTTACAGTTAATTTGGGAATTTAGTTATGAAACGAACCTTAACGATGAAGAGATTAAAAAAAATAATACTGTTTTCAGGTAGTATTGCCATTGCAATGTTAAACGTTTCGTGCAACGATTTTTTGGATACCATGCCCGATAACCGTACAACATTAAATACCCAAAAGAAAATAACGCAATTGTTGGTTTCGGCATATCCAACGGCAAATATTTCGGTTTTAGCCGAACTCAGTTCCGATAATTTTGTCGACAATAACTCGCCCGAAGTAAATGCTACCAATCAATTGGCAAGCCTTGAACGGATGCACGAAGAGATATTTGCATGGGAACCTGTTGTTTCTTCAGCCGATGATGACAGCCCGTTTACTGTTTGGGAACAATGCTATAAGGCTATTGCAACGGCAAACCATGCCATAGAAGCTATCGATGAACTTGAAGAAGGAAATAATTCACTGAAATTTGATTCTCAACGAGGTGAAGCTTTGTTATGCCGTGCCTACAGTCATTTTATTCTGGTAAATATCTTTTGCCAGTCGTTTAAAGACGAAGAGAGCAGTAAAAAAGACATTGGGATTCCATACATTACAGAGCCTGAAACAAAGGTACTTGTTGATTATGACAGAGGTAATGTTGCCGATGTGTATAAGAAAATTGAAGCTGACATCGAAGACGGAATAGGTCTAATTAACGATGAAAACTATTCAGTGCCTAAATATCATTTCAATTCTTCGGCTGCCCATGCTTTTGCTGCAAGGTTCTATTTATACACCCGTCAATATGAAAAGGTTGTTAACCATGCCAATAACGTTTTGGGAAACAATCCGATCTCGGTTTTACGAAATTGGTCAATTATTTACGATAACTCCGACGATGAGGGGTATGCATATGTGAATGAAAATGAGCCTGCTAATTTGCTGATAATGCCAACCAATTCGTTATTCTCTCGCACGTTCATGAAAACCCGATATGCATTCAATGGAAGCGCTCAGGCTTTTATTTCAAGTGGTGGCCCAGTGTGGAAAGGTTGGACGCCCTGCTTTTCTGGCGGATGGTGGTGGACCTATGGTCAGGAGTTTGGCGCTTTTTGTTCGAAAGTAAGCGAGATGTTTGAATACACCGATAAAATTGCTGGAATTGGATATACTCATGTGGTACGAACGGAATTTACTACCGACGAAACATTGTTGTGCCGTGCCGAGGCACTTCTTTTTCTTGGTCGGAAAGCCGAAGCAATAGCCGATCTGAATACTTGGTGTGTTTCGCATCAGGCAACACAGGAGCTGACAGAGGCCGAAATCAGAAATTTTTATACCGATGCCCGAACCAAAATTGTTAAGCCTCTGAATGCTGAAAGAATGAGTAGTTCGTTTGTTGTTACAGCCGATCAGGAACCAATTGTTCAGTGTATTTTGCATTTCAGACGTATTGAAACAATTTTTGAGGGATTGCGTTGGTTCGATATCAAGCGTTATGGAATTGAAATTACTCACTTTATTGGAAGCGATGAAAGGGATATTTTAACCTGGAACGATTCACGGCGTGCAATCCAAGTTCCACAGGATGTGATAGCTGTAGGCATGGAAGCAAATCCCCGTAAAACTTCACCCAAAAATAATTCAGAACTACAACCTGTAACAAAATAGCAAGTATGGATAAGTTTAAATATTATGTACTGATTATTGTTTTCATTGTGCTAATTAGCAGTGGTTGTAATAAGAACGATGAACTTACTGATTCGATATTTGTCGATGCCCAGGAACAAAACCTAGATTCTCCGACCTACAATTTTGATGTTTGGTTAAACGATAACTTTCGGGAGCCATATAACCTCTCGTTTAAATACCGGATGGAAGACGTGGGTTCTGATTTGTACTACAATTTAGTCCCTGCATCGCTCGAAAAGTCTAAACAATTGGCTCAGTTGGTCAAATACCTTTGGTTCGATGTTTATGCAGAGATGGTTGATGAAGAATTTTTGAAAAAGTATGGTCCGCGTATCATTCATTTAATTGGTTCGCCAGCTTACAGCCCAAATTCAGGAACAATGGTTCTCGGAACTGCCGAAGGGGGAATAAAAGTGACCCTATACAGTTGCAATAATTTGGATTACAAAAATCCTGATCAGATGAATGAGTTTTATTTCAAAACCATGCATCATGAATTTGCCCATATTCTTCATCAAACAAAAAGTTATCCTAAAGATTTTGAACAAATTTCAGCAGGCAGTTATTCTCCAATGGGCTGGCAATACATTACTGCTGCCGATGCTGCAAAAATGGGTTTTGTTTCACCTTATTCTGCAAGTCAGGCTCGCGAAGATTTTGTTGAGATAATTGCTAATTACTTAGTTAAGAGTGATGAAAGTTGGAATAAAACATTGGAAATGGCTGGTGAGGAAGGAAGTGCCATCATAAATTCAAAACTGGAAATCTGCTCTAAGTGGTTGAAAGAAAAATGGGATATTGATATTGTTTTGATGAGAAATGAGATTATTAAAAGGCAGCAAAACATTGACGATGATTTTTTTAATAAGGAGCTTTAATTTTTGCGAAATGGTTAGAATTACAACATATTTCATATTGATACTCAGTATTTCAATGCTTGCTGGTTGTGTAAAAGAGCAGGAAAATCTTTTTGACGAAACAGCTGCTGTTCGATTGAATAATGCGATTGAATCGATTGATAGTACTCTTACAAATGCCTCAAACGGCTGGGTAATGCAATATTTTGCCACAAGCGAAAGCCCCGGCTATACAATGCTTATCAAATTTTCAAGTAACGGGGAAGCGGTTGTTGCTGCAAAAAACCAACTTGTAAAAGGGAAATACACCGAAGCTAAAAGTATTTTTGATGTAATTGGTGATAATGGTCCGGTGCTAACATTTAACACTTTTAACGATGTACTTCACATCTTTTCGAACCCCGAGAATCCATCAGGAACTGGTTTGGAAGGTGATTATGAATTTGTGGTTAACAATTATTCCGATTCGTTAATTCAACTAAAAGGGAAGAAGCGGGGAACTGAAATTGAAATGCAACGTTTATCTGAAAGTAATTCATGGTCAGATTATTTCGATGAACTCGATAAAATGGACAATCAGATTTTGGGTGCCGGATCGTTATACTTTATCACTGGACGAGATACTTTCATCGTTCTGAACGGTTCTACCCATGTTTTTGAATTTCAAAATACAACTACCAATGAAACAACACAAATCCCCTTTATCATTACAAAAAAGGGATTGAAATTCTATGCTCCTTACATCACGTCTGGAAATAAGAATGTACAAACGTTTAGTCTAAGCGATGATGGGAAGCTTTATGCCGATAACGATAAAAACACCTATTTTGCAGGCCCAAAAATTGGCTCGTATTTTGTAAATAGTCAGTCTACATATGCATTTGATACAACCCGTATGAGTGATCATTTCAAAATGCCGATCAGGGAACTTCATCAACAGATGAAAGAGCATTATAATGGTAAGCGAAATGTTGATTTTATTGCCCTATCGTATAAAACGGGTTTTGGAAACAGTTTTTATTTGGCAACAACACCGACTGTAACCACGGCAAATTTTAAAATTGAACTGACACTTGATCCCAATAATGATGTTATTACCATTGCGCGGGAAAAGGGTATATATGATTCAAATGGAGAGCTTTTTTATACAAATATTAACGCGATAGAAGATATTTGGAGCCAGTTGGACGGTTCTTATAAATTGATTTCCGGGTTATCGAAAAAAGAAGTTAAATTCATCGACTTGAATGATGAATCTCGATATTTTGTAGTAATGAAAAGATAAATAATTATGAATACTTGCTCCTCTAAAAGTTATAAGCTGTCATTATTGACTATTCTATTAATAGCATGTTCATTAGGTGCCAGTGCGCAATTGCATAAAAATTATAATGAAGTTGTAAATAAAAAGTTTGTTGAGAAGGCGAAGTTGAATTTAGCCGAGAGGGAAAGTGTGTTAAAGCAGCATAACATTGTTAAAACATATTCTTCCCGTCCATCAAACAAAATTAGGTCAGGAAGTCTGAACGTGAAAAGAGGTCAGAATGCTTTTCTCAATGAGCCTCAGAAGTCTGCTAATTTATACTCCGTTCCCGATATTTTTTTAGGAACATTTCAGGTTAAAGGCATTTCATATTGGAGTGGGGGCTATTTTTATGGTGAAACAGTTATTACAGCTGATCCAACTACTCAAAACAAAATATGGATTGAAAACTTAATCCCGGGTACAAGTAATCAGAAAGTTTATGGAACGGTTTCGAGTGATCAAACTAAAGTTACAATACCTCAGGGACAAGTCATTTTTAAAGAAGATTCAATAGAAATCAAATTGGCTGTATATAACTCATTATCTGCGATTACAGGTAAGTTTGAAACAACAAAAGGGTTATTGACTATTGATACTGATTTGTGGGGGGCGAAAGCTACTGACGGATGGATTGAACTTTTTAGCGGAAGTGTTACCTATACACGACTTGACATGCTTCCTCCCGTGGCAGCATATCAACAACCTCAGGGAGGAATTTTTCTGGGAATGATACCCGATACTTGGGATAGTTATAATAATTCCTGCATAATAAGCTCTCCATATGTTACTTGGAACTGGTCAAACAATGAGTTGGACGAAGAGGTCAATTATGAATGGAGTTATGTCGACTTAATGACTGAAAATGAATCTACTTCAGATAAAGATAGTTTGGTGATGGATGTTGAAGATGGTTTTTACATGACACCAACCTTGAAAGCAACAAATAGTAAAGGCCATACCAGCTCTTCAACATTAGGCACCGATTATAAAAACAAAGGAAACGATTGTTATTCTGTTGCTGGTGGAAATGCTGTTTGGTTAGGCTTTGATGAAAAATGTGATTACAGTTCTGCAAATTCTGACAATGGCTTTACGTTGTTACTTGATGGCGATGATGCTTATTATTTTGGTACCGGAGCATCAAAATTTGCAGACTCAGATTGTGAATCGCTGCTGATGTTATACAATAAACCTCAAACACCACTTTATTTCGAAGGGGTGAATGTCTATTTGTTTGTTCTCGATGCTCCTGAAACAACTCCATTAACAATGAACATTTTCAAGGTTGAGAAAAATGAAGAAGGCTTTTCTAAGAAAGGAGCACTAATTGCCAGTTCAACCATTTTAGTTAAAAATGCAACTACAATTAGCTATGATGATCAGGTTGTGGGATATACGCTCCAATTCACCAACTTTGAATCTAAAGATGAAGATGGATTTGTAATTGAAAAGGAGTATTTTGAAATGGAAGAGGATTTCTACCTTGAACTTACCGGTTTTAATGTTGAAGGGGTTTCTTTGGCAGTGGCTAGTGAAGAGGTCAATCCTACCGATGGCGAAAGCCGTTCACTTTTTACAGTAAAAAATGATGAATCGGTCTATTTCTGGGATAACAACCGTCAGAGTATGTATTTCAACCTTTCAAATGCAGCATTCTCCTACATAACGTTCAATAAAGATATGGTTTACGATGATCGATCTGGTGGAACTTACACCTTTGAGGCAATTCCTTATTTTGACACGTTGTTTATTGCTGAACAGGCTCTTCCAGATTGGCTCGATGTTAAAATTGTTAGCGAGAATTATACAAGTGAAAATTGGAGTGCAAATGTTCAAGTTACAATTGATGCTCTTCCTGAAAATGAGCCTGAACGATATTACGATTTGGCGTTGCAAACGGTTGGTGCTACAAATACAATTCTTATAAACCAAGGAGGCCCCGTTTCGTCAAACTATCTCAGTAAAACTCAATCTGTTTCTGCCCATAAAAATGCAGAAGGCTATTTGGTGGGTTATCCCGATTATTTGAAAGAGATGTCGGTGTTTTCACTTACCGGTTCGTTATATGGAAAATATGATCTTCCTGTTGGTGGGCAATTCCAATTCTCAGATTCAGGATTACCAAATGGACTTTATTTGCTGAAATTTTCAGGGCAGAACCGGTCGGAAGTAATCAAAATAAGTAAATAGAAGATGGGATATTTGTATGCTTATTTTCTTTGATAAACAAAATATTGAGTAGTTAAAGCTCTTTGTGGTAGATGGTTAAAAATTGTCTACCACTTTTTTTTGCCTAATTTTTTCCAGAGGACAATGATTTTAAACGTATTTGAAGCGGTTTCTCAATGTTTGAGTGTGGTGGTTTGCCCCTTATAAATCGGGATTGTGAAATAGAATGAACTTCCCTTTCCAATTTCGCTGACAACCCATATTCTGCCTTTGCAATATTCGACAAACTCTTTGCAAATCTTTAACCCTAAACCCGATCCAACTTCCTTTTCTGTGCCAAGTTTGTGAAAATTAACATCGATACGGAATATTTGGTCAATCTCCTCATCGTGTAACCCAATACCATTGTCGAGTACACAAAAAACCAATTCATCATCATAATCCTTAACAAGTATTTCGATAACTGAATCGCGAGGAGAAAATTTAATCGCATTTGTAGTTAGGTTTCGCAAAACAGTTGAAACCAGGTTCTCATCAGCCCATCCTTTTTCTTCAGTAGAAATTGTTTTAATAATTTCGATATGTTTATTTTTTGCTAGGTTCGAAACCGTTTCGAGCGATAATTCAATAATGTTAACCGTTTCAATTATTTCAGGATTGTTTTTTATTGTACCACTCTGTGTGCGAGTCCATTCCAGTAAGTTCTGGAGCAAATTGTATGCATTTTTTGAAGAGATATTTATGTCATCAATTATTTCCTTTTTTTCTTTGTCATCAATTGTGTCGAACTCCATACTTAAGTAACTCGACATTCCCATTATTCCATTAAACGGATTCTTCAAGTCGTGAGCGATAATCGAAAAGAACTTGTCTTTCGATTCATTCAATTTCATGAGTTTTTGCTCCGATTTTTGAATGTTTTGTTTTTGTTTTAGAATATTTATCCGGTTAAGAAATAAATAAATTATCCCAAGCATACCAAGGGAAACGATAATTAAGTTGATGAAAAATATTGCATTATTAAGTTGTCTGGTTTTTTCAAGAAATTGATCGTGATGTATCGAAAACAAAAAAATGTTGCCTGTTTTGTTAAGGGTTTCAATTTTTCTAAATGTGATTACATTCAATTTTTTGTTGGTATTGAGATAGATCGATCTTTTATAGTGTAAAGAGTCTTTGAGCATTTCGTTTATTGCGCTTATAATTATGGTGTTTGTGCCACTTTCACTTAAAATTTCAGAATATGCAGAATCATTTGTTGTCAACACCTTTGACTCTTTGTGAATGGTAATAAATCCGGGCATCAAAAGATCTTTCTTGTAATTTGTCGAAGTATCGGGAATCAATATTAGTCCCAGATTGCTTTTGGGGTTTATCTTTAAAATACGATTGTTGATAGAATTGAAATTGTAACCAATTTTCAAGGTTCCAATGCTATTCCCATTTGGCAGAATCATCGGATATTTGAAAAAGAATTGAATCAGATTGCCGGTTGATGCTAAATTGAAATAGGGCTTATTGTTCAATGTATCTGATTTTTTTACTTGCTGGTCGTCTGTTAATAAATGCTCTTCTTTTGCTTGAACTTTGTTGCTATTAACTGAAAATGATAATTCGGAGATGTCATTTGAATGGTATGTCTTTAAAACATTGACTAAATGCTCATTTACTCTTTCATTTAATTGAAGTTGATTTGTAGTAGATAACTGGAAATCAGTTAACAATTCTATAATTTTTGGATCGTTACTTAGGGCATAATATAGAATGTTTGAAGAATATAAATAGGAGTCATAAATTACATTGAATTGAATGTCAATGTATTCAGTGAAAAAATCAAGTCGTTCTTTCTTCGTACTTAAATTATCTTGTTTAATCACAAAACCTACAAAAGCAATAATTATTATTGTTATTGTAAGAATCAACCCCAAAATAGCGTTTTTCGTTTTCATCAAAAAATAGAATATCACTTACAATTTACAATATTCTATTCATAATAAAGATGAGGTCTAGATAAAAAAAAAGACCCTGTTAGGGTCTTTCTATATTTCAGAATCGAGCTTTAATACTCGTCTTCATTGAAGAAGAAATCATCTTTACTTGGGTAATCAGGCCAGATATCTTCGATTGACTCATATATCTCACCTTCATCTTCAATTTCCTGAAGATTTTCAATTACTTCCAATGGCGCACCTGAACGAATTGCATAGTCAATTAATTCATCTTTAGTTGCAGGCCAAGGTGCATCTTCCAGTTTTGAGGCTAATTCTAATGTCCAGTACATAATATGGTTATTATTAACAAAATATCGGTTAATTATTCGCGAATATAAAAAAAAAATTGAATTAAAGAACAGTTTTTTTTTAACAGTTCTTACTATTCCATAAAGTCTCTTTTCTGTCGTGTTGGTGATTGATATATCTTGATAATACGAACAGATAGTCAGACAAACGGTTAATAAAAATCAAAATGTTTGGATGAACAGGTATTGTTTCGCTAATTGCAGCTATCCGTCGTTCTGCTCTACGGCAAATTGTACGGGCTATATGGCTGTATCCCGCAACGATAGTACCACCAGGTAATATGAAATTAGTTAAGGCAGGTAACGTTTTGTTCATTTTGTCGATCTCTTTTTCGAGAACTTCAATCTCATTGTAATTAAATTGGATCTTGGTTTTAAGGTCCGATTTAGTTTCATCGGTTGCTAAATACGACCCAATAAAAAAAAGTTTATTCTGAATAAATTCTAAAATCGGCTGAACTTCACTGTCATTAACCCCCTCATTAATCACACCAATCCACGAATTTAGCTCGTCAACAGTTCCGTAAGCTTCAAGGCGGACGTCGTATTTCTTAACCCTTGTACCTCCAATTAGCCCCGAAGTTCCGTCGTCTCCTGTTTTGGTATATATCTTAAATTCTTTGTTCATAATATTCTGGCTCGTTTCTTAATGACTAATAAATTTGAGATGTTTCATCCTAATAAAGGTAAATTTTTAAAGGAATTGTAAGCAACTATGTTAATAAAAAATGGAATGACATCATGCACTATCTTTAAGATATACAATATATTTGTTTTGTGCCTCTTAATTTATTACAGGATATTAAGTTTTTAGCTGGTGTTGGCCCTAAAAAGGCAGCATTACTTAACAGTGAACTTGGGATATTTACTTATCTCGATATGCTGTATTATTTTCCTTATAAATATGTCGATCGGACAAAGTTTTATAGCATTCGCGAAATTACTGCAAATTTGGCTTATGTGCAGGTTGTCGGAAAAATTGAATCGTTTGAAACAATTGGGACTGGTCCCAAAGCAAGGTTGACGGCTGTTTTTAAGGACAATACCGGTTCAATGGAGCTCATTTGGTTTAAAGGCATAAAATGGGTTGAAAAGAACATAAAGACACACATAGAATATGTTGTTTATGGAAAGCCTTCGGTGTTTAATGGCAGGGTAAATATTGTACATCCTGAACTTGAATTGTTCGACGAGGTTGAAAAGAATGTCTCCGGTTCGGTGCAGGCGTTCTACAATACATCGGAGAAAATGAAGAAGAATTTTCTTACTTCAAAAACAATTCTTCGGCTGCAATATAACTTGTTGGCGATTGCGAAAGGAAATATTCCCGAAACATTGCCCAAGTGGTTTGCTGAAAAATATAAGCTGAGGAGTTTAAACGATTCCCTCATTTCGGTACATCTTCCTAAAAATGCCGATCAGCTTAGGAGTGCTCAATTCAGATTAAAATTTGAGGAGTTGTTTTTTATTCAGCTTAAAATACTGAGTTTGAAGTCGAAGCGGGAACAGAAGTTTAAAGGACATATTTTTTCAGTTATCGGATATTTTTTCAATAATTTCTATCATCAATGTTTGCCGTTCGAGATGACCAATGCACAGAAGAAGGTGATTCGTGAAGTTAGGAAAGATGTTGGTTCAGGTATTCAAATGAATCGCTTGTTACAAGGCGATGTTGGAAGTGGTAAAACCATTGTTGCCATTATGTGTATGCTAATGGCTATCGATAATAAAACGCAAGCCTGTTTAATGGCGCCCACCGAAATTTTGGCCATTCAGCATTATTTAACAATCAGCAAAATGGTCGAGCCATTGGGTTTAAATGTGCGACTACTTACTGGTTCAACAAAAACACAACAGCGTCGAATTATCCATAATGAACTCGAAAATGGTTCGTTGCAAATTCTTATTGGGACTCATGCTTTGATCGAAAATAAAGTTGCGTTTAATAACCTTGGGTTTGTTGTGATTGATGAGCAGCATCGGTTTGGTGTAGCGCAACGTGCTAAATTGTGGTCAAAAAATTCAATTCCTCCACACGTGTTGGTAATGACTGCAACTCCAATTCCTCGCACATTGGCAATGACACTTTATGGCGATTTGGATGTTTCGGTAATTGATGAACTTCCACCAGGACGAAAACCGATTAAAACGCTTCATTTCTTCGATAGTAAACGCAAACAAGTATATGGGTTTATTCGCGATGAAATTCAACGTGGGAGGCAGATATATGTTGTTTTTCCGTTGATAGAAGAGTCGGAAAGCCTCGACTTTAAAAATCTTGAAAGCGGGTACGAAGTACTTCGGAAAGTATTTCCCGAGTTCAAGGTGAGTATGGTTCATGGAAAAATGAAACCTGCCGATAAGGAGGCCGAGATGATCCGTTTTAAAAACCATGAAACTCAAATACTCGTTTCAACCACTGTTATCGAGGTTGGTGTTGATGTTCCAAATGCTTCGGTTATGGTTATTGAAAGTGCTGAACGCTTTGGGTTGTCGCAATTGCACCAATTAAGGGGCAGGGTAGGGCGCGGAGCCGATCAATCGTACTGTATTCTCATGTCGGCATACAAACTTTCAAAAGAGAGTACCATTCGACTTGAAACCATGGTTCGTACAACCGATGGTTTTGAAATAGCAGAGACCGACTTGAAATTGCGTGGCCCGGGAGATTTGGAAGGAACGCAGCAGAGTGGGCTTGGCTTTTCACTCAAAATTGCCAATTTGAGTAAGGATGGCGAAATACTACAATTTGCGCGCAATGTTGCTGCCGATATTTTAAGTGCTGATCCTAATCTTGAACACGAAACCAATTCGATGTTGAAACGGCAACTAATGGTATTGAATAAAACTCAATTTAACTGGAGTGTGATCAGTTGAGATTAGTTCTGTATTTCGTTCAATATGAATAATTTTAGAAATTGGATTAATGTTATTCTGATTCCTGGATTTCATCGTCGAATTCAATAATTTCTTGAACATTCATTGTTTCTTCGGCAAAACGTTCAATCCATTCGTTTATTTGGCTTGCAAAAACCACATGCTGACTTTTGGCTGGGGCTTCGGAAAGACGTATAAATTGTGGATAATTCATTCCTCGAATAATTTCATCTGCATCGTCGATAACAAATATCTTCATGCTACTCAAGTTTAAGGCATACAACGAGTAAATCTGATTCAGGCGCTTTATGGTTCCAATCACCACATCTGAACCCATATAAATCTGATCCTTTTGATCGTCAATCTTTTCGTTTTCACAGGCCGTATGAATGCGTAAATTGGTATGTTTTCCAAAACGAAGGAATTCGTTTTTCATTTTTAGAGCCCGGTCAACATCGGGAACAACGATAACTGCACGAGGGTTGTCGCCAATTGGTTTTTTTAGTTGTTGAAGAATTCCTACCACAATTGTAAAGGTTTTACCGCTTCCGTTTGCAGCAGCACAAATTAAATCTCGACCACTTTTTAGTTTGGGTATACACAGTTGTTCTAGTTCCGAAAATTCGGTGATTTCATTTTGTATCAACTTTTCAACAAGTTGGGTGTCTAGTATTTTATTCATTGTTGGTATTTAATCAAATTAGAATGTTTCAATTGTAAAAGTAATGAAATACAGTGCATTAAAATGGTTGTTTGTAACTCTGCTCTGGCCGTATTTTTTATCACCATTATCAGATCTGATGATTATTTATTCCAGTTTTTTTAATTCATTGATTTCAGTCAAAAAAAATGTTTCCCAAAATTTTGGGAAACATTTTATAAGTTATAATGACGAAGCATTAGTTCTTCATGATTTTTAATTGCTGTCCCACCGAAAGTCCACGGGTGTTTGAAATGCCGTTTAGCTTTTGAATCGATTCAGCAGTTACACCAGGGAAATTTTTTGCAATTCCCCACAGGTTGTCGCCTTTTTTTACGGTGTAATAATGGTAAGCCGAGCCTGTAATTTCGGGTTTTTCAGTAACTGTAGTTGTTTGTGTTGCTTTAGTATCTGGTTCAGTTGCGGGTTTTGTTTCGTTAACAACAGCAACTTCAGTTGAAGCACCAGCAGCTTTTTGTTTTTCAGCAAAGCTCATGTTATTGAACTTGCTGTAATAGTCTCCTTTTCCCGATGGCACATAGATGACTAACTTTTGAGTCGCCTTGATCTTGTTGCCACTGAGGTTGTTCCAATAGCGTAAATCGGTTAGTTTAATGTTGAACCAATCGGCAATGAAACCAACATTGTCGCCCATTTGTACAGTATAGAAAATCTTATCCTTTCCTTTGATATCGGTAGGCGGCGTACTTACTTTTTTTGTAGCAGTGATAGGTTCCGGATTTTTTATCTGATTATTTGGAAAGTATTGTTCCCTTTTGTGTGCCAATATTTCAGTCTCCATTCCAATGTATTTATCAATAGCATAGGTAGGAAGCACTAAAGAATATTGCTTAGTAGTTGTTGCAGGTATAATATCACGTTTGAATATTGGATTTAATTCTCGCAACATGGTGATATCCAAACCTAATTTATCTGAGAGTTGTTGAAAATTGATGTAACTCGAAACCATTACAGTATCGGTCGACAGGTTAAAATTTGGAGTTTTAGGTTGGTAATTGTGAAGCTGATGATAGTTAAGTATATAAGCAGCAGCAATAAATGCTGGAACGTATCCACGTGTTTCTTTTGGTAGCAAATAATAAACTGACCAGTAATCGCGCTTATTACCGGCACGTTTTATGGCTTTGTTTATATTGCCGGGGCCACAATTATAAGCTGCAATAACAAGGTGCCAGTCTCCGTAAATTCGATATAACTCTTTTAAATACCTTGCAGCTGCTTCAGTTGATTTTACTGGATCACGGCGTTCGTCGATGAATGAATTTACTTCGAGTTTATACAATTTGCCCGTGCCATACATAAACTGCCACATGCCCGTTGCTCCTGCTCTGGAAACAGCCCGGGGATTTAATGCCGATTCAATAACAGCCATATACTTTAGCTCAAGTGGAATGCCATATTTGTCAAAAATTTCTTCGATCATTGGCATGTAATATTCCGATAGGCCAAGCATAATCTCTGTTTTCTGACGGCGGCGTTCGGCATAAAACTCAATTGTATTTCTAACCGTTGGGTTATAAGATAAATCGATGGCAGAATTGAGTGCTTTCAGCCTTTCCATAAATATCGAATCAGAAATATTTTGGGTGCTGAATGGCGATGAAATTTCAGTATTTTCAATTGTAGTTGAAAGGGAGATGTCTAAATCGGAGGTGCTGTCTACTAACCCTAAAGCATTATTAACCAACCAGCTATTGGCTAAGCTATCTAAGTCTTCAGATAAAATAAAATCAACCACTTCGTTGGGGGCAACTTTAAGCGTGTCAAAGGCACCCATTGAATCAATTTCTGCTACTTCGGTTTGTTGTTGTGTTTTAATTTTGGTGGGAATGTCGTTGGTCACTGCGCTGAATGCAGCTGGGATACATAGTGTAATTAAAAATAGTACGATAAATTTCTTCATAATCAACAACATCAGATTAAAAAATATAGTTTAAACTTACCCCCATAATTGGGGTATTTGTAAATGGATCGGTTCCCACATAATTGAAATTAAACGCAAGGTTTTCGCTTATGTCGAAATCGATAAAATGAGCATTTACATTAGCATCGAGCATGTTCAACAAATAAAAGCCAACTGTTCCTATTATAAAAATATCACGTTTCTTACTCTGAACGTTGATATTATCGACCAGAATTTTATTGTATTGCGAGGGATTCGATTCACTTACTGTTGAGCCCTCAGCTAATACTTCGTAATAATAGGTGGTATTTGGGTTATTATCGTTGAGCTCGTAATAGGCTCTTCTATAATTGTTATAACTTTTTTGGTACCTTTCAACGGTGATTGCTAATCCTACGAATCCTCCATATATAAAAGGTACTTTCCAGTATTGGCGGTTATAAATCTGACCTAGACCCGGCAATACTGCCGAATACATGGTTGCTTTGTTGGGGAAATGTTGCTTAATGGAATCGACTTGTACCGATTTCAGGCTATCACTTTCAGCCGCTTTTGTTTGAGCAACCGACTGAAAAGCCAGCAATCCTAAAATTACAAACAATATTCCTTTTTGCAATAGCTTCAAAATTATAATTTTAACTGTTCAATCTATCTAATACCGCAATAATTCTTTCGAGATCGGTATTCGAATTGAACGGTATAACGATTTTACCTTTGCCTTTATTGTTTATCTTAAAGTCAACCGAGGTTGAAAAATGGTTGGACAGATGATTTCTTAATCCTTCGTATTCAACTGGAAAATCGGCAGTTTTAACTGTTGTTTTAGGTTCAACAACTTCATCCTCGTTGTTTATTTTACGAACAATTTCCTCAATTTTTCGCACCGAAAAATCGTAAGCAATAATTTGTTTGTAAAGCATTATTTGTGTTTCAGGGTCTTTCACATTGATGATTGCACGTGCATGTCCCATCGAAATTTCCTGATCACGGATCGCTTTTTGAACTACTGCCGGAAGTTTTAGTAAACGGAGGTAATTTGATATGGTTGAGCGCTTTTTGCCAACTTTTTCACTCAGGGTTTCCTGTGTAAGGCTACACTCGTCGATTAAACGTTGGTAGCTAAGAGCTATTTCAATTGCATCGAGGTCTTCGCGCTGAATATTTTCAACCAAGGCCAATTCGAGCATGATGTTATCGTCCGATTCGCGGATAAAAGCAGGAACAGCAGTGAGCCCGGCAAGTTTCGATGCTCTGAAACGGCGTTCCCCAGCAATAATTTGATATTTGTCTTCTCCAATTTTCCGAAGAGTAAGCGGTTGGATAATTCCAACTTCTTTAATCGAATTTGCAAGATCGTTTAACGCTTCTTCGTCGAATGTGGTTCTTGGTTGCCAAGGGTTGGCTTCTATATTAGCTATTTCAATTTTGTCGATTGAGGAAGCAGCGTTGGTTTTTATGTCATTAGCATCGTCTATCAATGCTCCCAGTCCTCTTCCTAATGCAGTTCTTTTAGCCATTTGTTATGGGTTGAACGATATTAATTAATTACTTGATTTGCTGTTTCTTTCAATAATTTCTTTGGCCAGCGATAAATGGTTAATGGCACCTTTTGATGTTGCATCGTAAAGCAATGCCGGTTTCCCGTAGCTGGGTGCTTCGCTTAACCTGATGTTTCGCTGGATAAGGGTTTCAAATACCATATCCTGAAAATGACGCTTAACTTCTTCATAAACCTGGTTCGAAAGGTTAAGGCGCGAATCGTACATGGTTAACAAAAATCCTTCTATTTGCAGTTCAGGATTTAAACGGCTTTGGATAATCTTGATTGTATTTAATAGCTTTCCTAATCCTTCGAGTGCAAAATATTCGCATTGAACAGGAATAATTACCGAATCGGCTGCAGTTAGCGCATTTACAGTTATTAATCCCAAAGAAGGAGAGCAGTCGATTAAAATGTAATCGTATTTTTCTTTTAATACATCAGTTACTTTTTTCAGAATTTTTTCGCGGTCGGGCATGTTGAGCATTTCAATCTCAGCACCAACCAAATCGATGTGCGATGGGATTAAATCTAACCCTTCGACTTCTGTTTTTAAAGTGGCCAACTCAGGATCAACCTGGTCGATAATACATTCATAAATGCTGTTCTCGATAGTTTTCAAATCGAAACCCAAACCCGATGTTGCATTTGCTTGTGGGTCGGCATCAATTAATAAAACTTTCTTATCTAAAACGGCTAAACTGGCTGATAAATTGATGGCTGTAGTTGTTTTGCCTACACCACCTTTTTGATTTGCCAATGCTATTACTTTACCCATTCGTGCTTTTTTAAAAAGTAGTCCAAAAATAATACTTTAACTCAGATTGCCATCATTAATTTTTTATATTGTTACCAAATTGATTTTTTAACGATGTGTTTTTTAGCTGATATTCAGATGGTATATGCTGCTAATAAGGGTCTACATCGGGGCTGAAAATAACTGCGCTGTTTAGTGGTTGCTGCTTGATTCTTTCGATACAGTGCACTATTTCTTCTTTAACGACTTGCTGTGGAAGTGATTTTTCGATCTTTATCCTGATCACCAGTTGGTAATACAATTGGACCCGGCTAATGAGGTGAAATTCAGGTCCCATCACCCGCGATCGAAATTTTTTCCTTAGTTCGGTCGACAGTTGGTTTGCCGCTGTTTGCGCTCGTTCACTATTTTTGTGCTTCACGGTAATGTTGATCAACCTTACCCACGGTGGATAATTGAACAGCTTGCGTTCGTTGATGTACATGTGAAACAGTTTGTCGAAATTGGCTTGTTTTACAAGTTCAATTATGGGGTGGTCGGGTTGTGATGTTTGAATAACCACTTTCCCCTTTTTGTTTTTTCGACCAGCCCGCCCGCTAACCTGCGCCATTAGCTGATAAGCACGTTCGAATGCTCTGAAATCGGGGTAGTTTAGCAAGTTGTCGGCATTTAGAATACCCACAATACTCACGTTTTCGAAGTCCAATCCTTTGGTAACCATCTGAGTGCCAACCAGTATTTGAGTTGTTCCTTCGGTGAATTTGTTGATCACCTTTTGAAAACCAAGTTTGGTGCGGGTAGAGTCCAAGTCGAGCCGGTCTACTTTAACATCGGGGAAGTAAATCGATAGGTCATCTTCAATTTTTTCGGTTCCAAAACCTTTTGATTGAACATCGGTAGATTGGCAATCGGGACAGGCCGATGGAAGTGCTTGTGTAAATCCGCAGTAGTGGCATTGCAGGTTGTTATGGAATTTGTGGTAGGTTAAACTTACATCGCATTGCTTGCATTTGGGAATTGAACCGCACGACCGGCACTGGATAAAAGGAGAAAAGCCCCGTCGGTTCTGAAAAAGTATCACTTGTTCATTATTTCCAACAGCTGTTTCAATTTCGCTATAAAGTAAAGGTGTGAAGTGCGATTTCATCAGTTTACGTTTGTACCCATCCCTGATATCGGCAACAAGTACTTCTGGCATTTCAGTTTCGTGGTGGCGGTGCAACAATGTTACCAATCCATATTTGTTCGCTTTTGCATTGAAATATGACTCGAACGATGGAGTTGCAGAACCCAACAGTACTTTTGCTCCATGTAGGTTTGCCAGTACCACGGCAGCGTCGCGCGCATTGTAACGTGGGGCTGGGTCAAACTGTTTGAAGCTAGAGTCGTGTTCCTCGTCAACAATGATCAACCCTAATTTGGTAAAAGGTAGAAATAACGAAGAACGTGCTCCAAGTACCAACTGGTGGCTGTTTTGCTTATCGTTTTCGAAAGCTAAAACCTTGTTCCAGATTTCGACCCGTTCCGAGTCATTGAATTTCGAATGGTAAACACCTGCTTTTTTCCCGAAAACAGAAGTCAGCCTGTCAATAATTTGTGTGGTTAACGCAATTTCGGGCAATAAATAAAGCACCTGATTTCCGGCGTTGAGCTGTTCTTCAATTAAACGGATATAAATTTCGGTTTTACCGCTTGCTGTTACACCATGCAATAACACAGTGCTTTTAGATGAAAACTGTTCGTTAATTTCTAAAAAGGCTTTTTCCTGAAAAGAATTGAGTTGATTGATTGTGGTGGTTTGATCGGGTTCCGAAATTCTATCGGTGGTAACCTCAAAGATATCGATGAAACCCCTTTCACACAGTCCTTTTAAAATGGCGTCAGAAGAGCCACTTTCTTCAATCAATTTTCTTTTTGATATCCGATCGTTATGGTCTGAGTCGCTGAACTTAAGTTCCTGAAGCAGGTACATAAACAGTTCGTACTGTTTTTTTGCCCTGTTCAGTTGAGCAAGAGCAGCATCAATTTTTTCGTCTGAATCGAGGTTTGGCGATATTCTTACGTGGGCTGTAGTTTTAAGCTTGTAACTTTCATTTACCGTTTCGTCAACAGTAACGGCGCCTTTTTGCAGCAGCGATTTTATTACCGGAAATGCATTTGATCGCTTGGTTAATGAATTTATTTGCTGAATTGATGCTGACTTTTGATTGCTTATAAACTGATAAACTGATTCTTCGGTAGGGGTGAGTTTTTCGGTTTCCACCCAGTCGTCGTTCAGGCTAATATTGGTCTGGCTTTCCAGTTTCAAGCCCGAAGGAAGCGCTGCTTTCATTACTTCGCCTTCGGAGCAGATGTAATAGTTCGAAATCCACTCCCAAAAAGGGAATTGAATTGGGCTGATGATTGGCGAATCGTCTAAAACCAGTTCGATAGGCTTGGTTTCGTAGTTGGGCTTTTCGGTGTGAACCCGTTTGATAAGGCCTGAATAAAGTTTCCTGTTCCCAAATTGCACAATTACCCTGCAACCTGCCATAGCCCGGTCTGTCAAATGGTCGGGAACATAATAGGTAAATGTTTGCAGCACAGGAACTGGCAGAACAATGTCGGTATAGAGAATTGGATCAGTCACAATGTTTCAAAAATAGTTGATTGCTTCGGAACCTCTGTCCGAAATAAAATTTACTTATCCACAAATTGAGTTAAGTGTTGATAACCTTTTTTTTGCCACCCCTCACAACTACAAAAGCCCCGAAAATAAAGAGAAATGCGCCGGCCCATACCCAGAAACTAAAATGTTCGGGTTCAATCCAGCTAACTTCTAGTTGTGTAAATATGGCCATCAAAATAAACGTGATGATGGGGTTGTTGATGATGATTGAGCTTACGGTATTGGCATCGAGGTATTTCAGCGATGCTGCAATTCCGCCATAAGCGAACAGGGTATTTAGTCCCAGAAACAACATCAGGCTCCACCATCCAATATTCAGAGATGCAAGGTCTCCAAATTTTGCGAATGGCAAGTATAACAGAGTTGGCAACCCGAATAAGAACAAGTTAAGGGTTTGAGGCTTGTATTTTTTTACAAGTAATTTCTGCATAACAGCATAACCGGTCCAGGCAAAAGCACCAACCAAGGTTAAAAGTACCCCTTTGTTGAAGTTATTTGTAGAGGTAAGCATGGTTCTCAGTTGCTGACTGTAGAATAACGCAAATCCGAGAACTACGATTACGAAACCCAATAGTTGTAATTTATTGATCTTCTCCTTAAAAAGGAAGATTCCGATAACAGCCAAAAGTACAGGCCCAATTTGAATAAGAACCTGAGCATAACTTGGGCTGGTGTATTGTACCCCCAGCATAAAACCAATGTAATTTATTGCAAGTGCTACTGCCGCAACAACTAATTGCCATGGAGGATGAATTAGAATGCGAATCTGCGAGCGATCGGTAAAGTATAACCAAATGAAAAGCAATACAAAGGCAATAACGAAGCGTATCCACACAATGGTAAACGGATCGACTTTTACGACAGCTATTTTAAGCGCAATGGCAAGCAAGCCCCATAATAGTGTGGCAACTAGTGCGTAGATAACTCCTTTGCTTTTTTTGTTCATGTTTTTTATTTGCTTCCAATTACCATCAATACAACACCTGAAATGATTCCAGCCAGAAAAATTCCTTTTCTGAGCACATTTTTTTCTTTAAAAAATAGGGCAGCAAATAGAAAGGGAATGACTACACCACTGCGACGAATTCCTGATAAAACAGAGATCAACGAATCGGGGAAACTGATTGCATAAAAGTAAAAATAGTCTGATAGAACAAGAAAAATTCCTATAAATGGGATAGTCCAGCGCCATTGAAACGGTGTGGTCTTCTTTCGGGTTGGATACCAAAAGAACAGTACAATTAATGCTAAAATTGTTAATTGATATACGCCTGACCATGTTTGAACAGCCATTCGGTCTATGGCTCTAATAATATATTTATCGTAAAGGCTGCTTGCTGAGCCAATTAGTGTGGCCAATATTATGAGGAATATCCATTTGTTATTTCTGAAATTAATGCCTTCGAGCTTACCCGTGGTCGAAAACAGAAAGAAAAAAGTTAAAGTGATACTTAGGCCAATCCATTGAAGTGGACTCAATTTTTCAGAAAAAATAATCAATGCACCCATCAAAGTCCAGAGTGGGGCAGTTGCTCTAATTGGCGTTACAATGGTTAGCGGTAGATTTTTAATGGCAAAGAAGGCCAAAATCCAACTGGCAAGCACAATAATCGATTTTAGAAAAATCTGAAGATGTTCAGATGCAGTTAGATGAGGAACAAATAGGTGGATGTTGTTAAAAAACAGAGGGTTGTAATGTGAACCAATAATAAGTGGGATAAAGATGAGTGCACTGGTCGATACCGAAACCAGCAATACCGGAAATACAGCATTGTTATTGAGGGAAGTCTTCTTGAAAATGTCGTAAATGCCCAGTAAAACTGCGGTAAGAATACCCAATAGTGCCCACATAAAATTTGAAATTAGGACGCAAAGATAAAATACAAACTAATTGAAGTCTGGATTCAGAATATGCTAGATGTTTGAATTAACGTAATAACCACAGAACCCGTAAGAGGTTTTAAAACTAGGCGAGTATTGTGGTTCTTTTTGTAATTTATATAAATAAACAAAATAATTATTCAAAATTTGGATATGAACGTTTTTTTTTTTTTTAGCTTTGAATCATAATAAACACCAACTAAAATATTTAAATATGAATTCATTTTCCCATACAACTCTTAATAACAGTTTGATAATAATTATAATAGCATTCTGCATTGAGTATAAATCCAAAAAAATAAACTGCCTATAAAAATTTAATAAAAAAATTACTTATTGTCTCTTATTGATCAATAAGAGACAATAGGCGTATAGTGTTGCATTTAAAGTCTTTTTTTATGCTGAAAGAAACAAACCGATGGTTTGGATTAATCGGTTTAAGGATTAAAAAGGCAGCACCATCCGAAAATAGTACTGCCTAGAGATAACCAATTAATTTTAAGTTAATTGGGCTTTGGAGTTGTAGCTCCTCAGTCCGTAAAAGTAACAAATTATGAAAAAGTATTATTTGTTTTATTTTTCTTTAATTCTAACATTTCTGATTTCATGTAATAATGAGGAATTAAATTCAATTGAAAATCAACAACAAAATCTAATTGTACCGGAAGTGTCCGTTGTAAACGGAATCCTTTGTTTTAAAAATGAAGCAAGTATTGAAGTCGTTAAAAATGAAATTCAAGGACGGGATTATGAAGGGCTTGCTTCATGGGAGGATAATCTAGGATTCAAGTCAATAGAGAGGTCCAGTTCAGAAATCACAGATGCGATCCTTTGCAGAGTTGAACAATATATTGCTAAAGGCCTAACAGAGCAAGAATTGTTGCAAAAATTTGATAGTGGTGAAATCGAAGAGGTGCCTTTTGACATTCAACAACAGATCGAAAATCTAAAATTGGAATACCGAAAGCTTGATGATGGAATGAGAAAGCTAGACTATTCATTTATGTCGCCAGTGCCAAATCGTTTTTTAAATGAGAATTATGAAATTGTAATAGCTGATACTTTATATAGGTATTCAGCTGACAAAGTTGAAGTTTTCCCTGGTTTTGAAAATTTGAAAAGTATTTCTGGGAAAGCACCAATTATTGGTTATCGTTCAGTTATAAAGGATGATCCGTTCTTGAAAGATGTAACGTTAAGGAACAAGGTTTCTCAATTGTGCTTTGATGAAGCAAAAGATAGTGACCATAAATTGGAAGCTCAATTTAAAGTTGAAAGGATAATTTATCAAAAATCAAGTTGTGCTTCAGGTTGTGTAAAAACACAGGCATTTGCAAAAATATACTATCAGGGTTACTATAAACAATATTTTATGTGGCATGCAGGCGTTTACAATGTTGATGGTGCTGTTGGTTTTGATGTGCAATATTACGACAATCAATCTTCAACTACAACTGTTGTAGGCCGTCAAACACCTTCTTATAACACACAAACTAGTCCAATAGTGCTCTATTCTAGCCCTGTTTTAGAAAATGCATACATTACCTGGTTTGCTATTGGAAATGTTGATTGTATGAATGTAAATATGGGGCAAGGCGTGGAGTGTGTTTGTAATCAGCAATTGGGAACACTCGGACTTGATAGAAAACATGGTTATAGTCCTTTATGTTATTTAATGAATGATATTTAGTCGATCAAACAGGAGTTTTATACCCATTATAAAACTCCTGTTAATTTAATCAAGAAATATGAAAAAATTATTTTGTTTTGTAATTCCGATTTTACTGTTCTGTTCATGTATCGAAACCGTTTCGATTGATAAGGTGCCGGTAAACAAAGTTTTGGTGGTGAACAGCCTCATTACGCCCGATTCCCTCTTTTGTTGCGAGGTGTCGAAAGTGTATGCCATTAACGATACCACCGACCATACGGTGAACAATGCTGAAGTGGAAATTTACAATAACCAAACCAATGAGTTGGTGTGCCAATTGGTAACAGCCGGCAAGGGTAGTTACAAAGCGATCAGTGAAAAACCGCAGCAGGGTATTGAATACCGTATAGAAGTTGTTGCGCCCGATTATCCAACGGTTACTGGTATTACTACCATCCCTTCAAAACCTTTTGCTAAGGATGTTTCAGTTATTAACTACGCTGGATACGAAGCCTTGATTAATGACGATTATGCTGAATTAAGGTTTAACATTGATGATCGGTTTGCAGAACCCAATTTCTTTGAAGTAACATTTATTCATTTTTTATGCACCAATAAAGACTGGTACATGAGTGGTACTAAATATGATAAGGAAATTATATACAACGATTCAATTTATCACATTCGTAATTATAAAGGCTTTTCCGATTACTCCCTTGTTGATGCGGTGATTAAAGCCGAAGGGCTAATGAAATATAAACCGTCGACCTTACTCCTTACCGACAATCTCTTCAATCTTAATGCTCATTCTTTTGTGGTGCGAAGCTGTAGTGATGGTGGGCGTGCTAATGCATTTATTTGTTATTCGCTTACAGAAGATCTTTATAAATTCAGAACAACTTTATTGCAACACCAATACGAACAAGGGGCAAAAGGGATTAGCCGTTTCGACGATATGGCCGGGCTCGATTTTTCGAGCAAAGCCATTGATGTTTATAGTAACCTGACCGGGGGTTACGGCATTTTTTCGGGGTATAACACCCAAATTTTATATTCTCAAATAGACTCATCAGAGCTTCTTCCCGATGGTCGTAAAATTGTATACCTTGACAAAACCACTAACCCTTATGAATAAACTTAGTATTAATATTCTATTCGTACTGATTTTCACATGCCAGATTTCAGCACATGCCATAACCATTAGTGGCTTTGTATTCGATAAGATTAGTAAAGAACCCATTGTGGGAGCCAACATTTATAATCCACAAACACTAAAGGGCACCAATTCGAACCAATTTGGTTTTTATTCATTTACGGTTAAAGAAGCTACAGAATTAAACCTGAAAATTTCGTTTGTTGGTTATAAAAACATTGAACTATTCTTAAACTTAAAAACTGATTCCACTATAGATGTATTGATGGAACCAGGTAAACTGATTGATGAAGTTAACATCATTGGTGAAAAATATGATCGTACACAAATAAATGCACCTTCAACCATATCATCGAAACAAATAAGCCTGATGCCCAGCTTAACTGGCGAACCCGATTTAATGAAAGCTTTTCAGCTTTTACCCGGTATCTCAGGTGGTAACGAAGGCGATAATAACCTGTACGTTAGGGGCGGAAGTCCTGACCAAAACCTGATTTTGCTCGACGATGTTCCACTATATTATGTGAATCATATTGGTGGCTTGGTTTCTATTTTCGATGAAAATGCCATTAAAGACATGGCTATTTACAAAAGTGGTTTTCCGGCACGGTATGGGGGCCGACTTTCGTCGGTTGTTGATGTTCGTATGAAAAATGGAAACATGCAGCAGTTTCATGGCGAAGCATCGATAGGATTAATTAGTTCTAAAATTTTTCTGGAAGGCCCTATCATTAAAGATAAAGCATCGTTCACTTTCACTGCACGTAAAAGTATGACCGACTTGTACATGATCCCTATAAGCTATATTGCCATGGGTAAATTGGGATATGTCGATTATGCTTTTTACGATGTGAATGCCAAGGTCAATTATAAACTATCGGATAAAAGTCGGTTCTATCTGAGCTTTTATAATGGTGCCGATAAGGTGTTGATGAATGCCAATCTCGATTCAAAAGATGAAAAACTGGGAACTCTTCTTTCAGGTGAAAGGAATAAGGATTTTTCTTTTGAAGCTCTTTCTAAATTTGGATGGGGAAACACAATGGGCTGTTTGCGTTGGAATAAAGTTTATAGCAGTAAACTTTTTAGCAATTTAACACTCGCTATAACCCATTACCGTTTTCAAAACCGTTCGAACAACGAAATTAAGACCACAGAAACCAATTTGGCATCAGAAACATATATCTACGATTTTAATTCGGGGGTTAACGATAAATTGGCAAAACTCGATTTCGATTTCTATCCAAACAGCAACCATCACATACGTTTTGGCGGAACACTGGTCGATCATTGGTTCAATACTGGAAATCTTTATCAGTATTACGACATAAATCAGAATGTTGTTACCGATTCAACCTACATCAGAACAGATTTAGCCAACGAAATAGATACAACGTATGGCGCTGAACCGATTCGGACACTTGAATCGACCTTTTATATTGAAGACGATTGGGAATTGTCAAAAACATTGGTATTAAATGCTGGGCTTCATTTTGCCAATTACAAATATCAACAGCAAAATTTTAGCTCGCTTCAACCCCGGTTTTCTTTGTTGTACCGATTTGGCAATGGTTTGTCTGGCAATGTTTCATACACAAAAATGGTACAATTTATTCACATGCTTACAGGTAGCGATACCAGTACGCCCACTGATATTTGGCTACCCGTTACCGATGTCACCCCGCCAGAGTATTCAAGCCAGTATGCCATCGGATTCGATAAAAAGTTAACTAATCCTGATTTATCGTTCAAAATTGAAGCCTATTACAAAACCATGGACAACTTGATTGATTACAAATTGGGGTATAGCTTAATGAACAGTAATGAGAACTGGTATGAAAAAATTGAAACAGGGGGCAAGGGAATTGTTTACGGTGTGGAATTTTTGATGAAGAAAGAAACAGGAAAACTAACCGGATGGTTGGCTTATACCTATTCACGAAACACCCGCACTTTTGCTAACATCAATAATGGGGTAACTTTTCCGTATGTGTACGACCGACCACACGATTTATCGTTGGTTGCCAATTATGAACTAACCGAAAGGATAACACTATCGGGTACTTGGGAATATAGTTCTGGCAGACGAATGACCATTGGAACTGCTGTTTACGATGCCAATGTGGTACATTCAAGCGAAAACTTACCGAAACATGGCTACAATTATTATATGTTAATGGATACTTACCTTCATCAATTTACCGATTTTGCAAACGAAACAGCAACCATATATGGAACAAAAAACAATTATAAGCTCGACGATTTTCATAAACTAAATATCAGCGTACATTTTAAGAAACAGAAAAGACACGGGGTACGCTGTTTAACTGTTGGTATTCAAAACGTATATAACCGCATGAATCCTTACAATGTGTATTATGAATATCAGAAAGATGGGTCGGTAAATTTAAAGAAGATCACACTTTTTCCGATAATGCCCAATGTAAGTTATAGCTTCAAATTTTAGGCAAAAGGTACTTATTAGTGTATCTGTCGGTTTTTAAACCCCAACAGATATACTATAAGTTTAAATATCTTTTTCAACATACAATTGGTTGGTTTCCTGCCGCACAACCCGAATGAGTTCGTCTTTTTCTATAAAACCCTCTTCGGCCTTGGCATCCCAAATTTCACCTTCAATTTTAACTTTGCCCGAGGGACGCAGAACGGTGTGCGAAATGCCACTTTTCCCAACCAAACCAGGCAAGTGGGTATCAACGCCAATGTAACCTTCCGATGTTGTTTGGCTGCTGGTTAGTGCTAATCCCTTGAGAATGCCTTTGTTGGTGGTAAATAGTTTTTCACCAAGCCAAAGCGAGAGCAAAAACCCCATGAAAATTGAAAGTATAACGGTGGTGAGTGCAAGTACAATTGATGCACTTGAAACGTGTTCAAAATTGAACCTCACGTTGTTTAGTAAACTTAACGTAAGACCAACAACTGTAAAAATGATCCCTAGTACGCCGAAAACGCCAAACCCGGGTATGACAAATATTTCGAGAGCTATTAAAATTAATCCTACAATGAAAAGGATGATTTCCCAATTTTCAGCTAGTCCTTCAAGATAAAGTGGGGCAAAATAGGCAACGGCAGCAATGCCGGCAATAATTAGCGGAAACCCTATTCCGGGCGCTTGCATTTCGAAATAAATACCGCCAATAATGGCCATGATCAACAATCCCGAGATGAGAGGATTTGTTAGGAACCCAATAATTTTATCGATAGCGGAGGGAACAAACTCCCTGATTACATATTTTTTGACGTTCGCTTGTTTCAACAGATCGTCGATGTTTTCGGCAATGCCTTCGCAAAAACCATATTTCATTGCTTCAATGGCGGTAAAGGTCAATATTTTCCCCGAGTCGATCACCCCGGGAATGTACACATCTTCATCAACCATCGCTTCGGCCATTATTGGGTCGCGGAACCATTTAATAATGGTGTCGTTGCCGTTAATAATGGTATCGGCCCCGTGGCTTTGTGCCGTTGCCCGCATGGTAGAACGAAAATACGACTGGTATTTATCGGGTGCCTTTTCTCCGGTTTGGTTCACTACGGTTGCTGCGCCAATGTTGGCTCCGGGGCGCATGTAAATGCTGTCACAGGCAATCGATATAAGGGCTCCTGCCGAGGCTGCGTTGTTGTCGATGAACACCCAAACCGGTATTTTACTGTTTATAATCCTGGTTCGTATCGAATCGGCATCGTTCACCGTTCCACCGTAGGTATTCATGTGTATTAGAATAATATCAGCATCAATCGCTTTCGCTTCTTCAAAAACTTTTTTTGTTTGCCTCCATACCGACGGAGCAATTTGTTCTTTTATATTGAACTTGTAAATCAGGGTCGTATCATTCGATTCGTTTGCTTTTGCTGAAAATAAAAAAGGAATCAGAATAAATAGGAGAAGCAGTTTCTTCATGGCTATTTAATTATAGTGTTAAGCTTTTAGACTGATAAAAGTACAATTTTTCTTGTATCAAAAGATAACGGAACAATATGGTTAAATTTGTATTTAAAATTCAAAAATGAGGTGCCCAAAATAATTTTATATTTGTCACTTCAATTCAAAAACAGAATTATGAGTTTAACTGAATTAACAGCAATTTCCCCAATAGACGGGAGATACCGTAATAAAGTAAGCGAACTACAGGCTTATTTTTCAGAGTATGCACTAATTAAGTACAGGGTGTTTGTTGAAGTGGAGTATTTTCTTGCTTTGTGTGAACTTCCTTTGCCTCAACTAGCCGATTTTGATATGGGAAAAGCTGGTTTACTGCGTAATATCTGTAAGGATTTTTCCATTGAAGATGCCCAAAGCATTAAAGAAATTGAAAAAACCACCAACCACGATGTGAAAGCTGTTGAGTATTTCATCAAACACAAATTTGATGAACTTGGACTTCAAAAATACAAAGAGTATATCCATTTTGGATTAACATCGCAGGATATCAACAATACCTCTGTGCCCTGTTCTTTACGCGATGCACTTCAGGAAGTTTACTATCCGCAGCTCGAAGAACTGCTTGATAAACTGATTGAACTGGCCGATAATTGGGAAGAAGTACCGATGCTTGCCCGCACACACGGTCAGCCTGCTTCTCCAACCCGGTTGGGTAAAGAGATCAGGGTGTTTATCGAACGCATAAATGTTCAGTTAGAGCTTTTAAAATCAATTCCTTGCTATGCTAAATTTGGTGGTGCAACTGGTAATTTTAATGCTCACTTTGTTGCCTATCCACAAATTGACTGGGTTGAATTTGCCAACAATTTTTGTCGAAATTCGTTGCAACTCGAACGGTCACAATATACCACGCAAATAGCACATTACGATAATTATGGTGCCATTTTCGACAACCTGAAAAGGATCAACACTATTTTGTTAGACCTTGACCGCGATTTTTGGACCTATATTTCGATGGAATACTTTAAGCAGCAAATTAAGAAGGGTGAAATTGGCTCGTCAGCCATGCCGCACAAAGTAAATCCTATCGATTTCGAAAATTCTGAAGGGAATATTGGAATTGCAAATGCAATTTTCGAACACCTTTCAGCTAAGCTACCAGTGTCTAGGTTGCAGCGCGACTTAACCGATTCAACTGTTTTGCGAAATATTGGAACCCCAATTGCTCATTCCATCATCGCCTTAAATTCAACGTTGAAAGGTCTCAATAAATTGATCCTTAACCACGAAGCTATTGATGCCGATTTGGAACGAAACTGGAGTGTAGTTGCTGAAGCAATTCAAACAGTACTTCGAAGTGAAAATTACCCCAATCCTTACGAAGCATTGCTCAATTTAACTCGAACAAATTCCAAAATTGACCGTAACTCAATTCATGAGTTTATCGATAATTTGGATGTAAATGATAAGCTGAAAAATAGGCTGAAATTGATCTCGCCTAAAAATTATACAGGAATATAAAATGTAAAAAGGGTGCATCTTACAGCATCCTTTTTAGTTTTTCAAGATTGCAAACAATAATTTTGTCTGTTTTTTGTTATTCGAAGCAGACCACATAACCACTTCCCGATGAAACGATTATTCGAGTTACTCCGACGATTTGTCCCTACTTACAAAGGATGGGCAATGTTTAATATACTTTTTAACTTGCTTGGAGCCATTTTTGGAGCATTCTCTTTTTTAGCACTCAGCCCAATTCTCGGGATTTTATTTGGCACCCAACAACTGGTGACCGAACCTTTGCCTTTTTCGCTAAATTTTGAGTCACTAAAGAGCAACCTGTTTTTTCAAATGAGTAAAATAATTGAGAATGCAGGCCAAATGAAAGCCCTATACTTGATTGGATTATTCATGATCACCATGGTTCTTCTGAAAGTGGGATTTACCTACATGGCAAGTTTTTGTATGGTGCCGCTTCGGAATGGTGTTGTGCGCGATTTAAGAAAGAAAATTTACAAAAAAATGTTGTCGTTGCCTTTGGGATATTATTCCGAGGAACGAAAAGGCGACATTATGTCGCGAATAACCAACGACGTTGCCGAGGTTGAAAATTCAATTATGAATTCCCTCGAAATGCTGTTTAAAGAGCCAATTCTTATCGTAATTTCACTTGTGGTAATGGTTTATATGAGTTGGTCGTTGACCCTTTTTGTGTTGCTGATGATGCCTATTGCCATATTTATTACTGGCAGGGTAGGGCGCACTTTAAAGAAACCATCACGAAAAGGTCAGGACAAAATGGGAGAATTGCTTAGTACAATTGAAGAATCGCTTTCAGGGTTGGCAATTGTAAAGGCTTTTACTGCCGAAAAGCGAATGGAAAAGAGGTTTGATGTTGAAGTCCAAGATTATTACAAAACAATGAACCGCTTAATGTGGCGCAGATTTTTGGCTCACCCCGTGAGTGAATTTCTTGGAACAACCATTATTATTATTGTGCTTTGGTATGGTGGAAGCCTTATTCTGCGTAAAGAAGGAGGTATGCCACCCGAAGATTTTATGACCTATCTGGTTTTCTTCTATAGCATCATTAATCCTGCCAAATCTTTCTCTACTGCCATTTATAGTGTACAGAAAGGGTTGGCTTCGGTCGATCGGATCGATCAGGTTCTCAATGCCGAAAACCCGATAAAAGATCAACCTGGGGCAATCGAAAAGGATAAATTTGTCTCTGAAATTGAATTTAAGAATGTTTCGTTTAGTTATGGGAATGAAAATGTGCTTAAAAATGTAAACCTGAAAATCCAAAATGGGAAAACTGTTGCCTTTGTGGGAAAATCGGGTTCTGGAAAAACCACAATGGTGAACTTGCTTCCACGTTTTTGGGACATTGATGAAGGCGAAATCCTCATCGACGGTGAGAATATTAAAAATATTCGGTTACACGATTTGCGTAACTTAATTGGTTATGTTAGTCAAGAGCCCGTTTTGTTTAACGACACGTTTGAAAATAACATTGCTTTTGGGGTTGAGAACTCAACCATTGAAGAAATAATGGATGCAGCAAAAGTTGCCCATGCACACGATTTTATCGTAAATACGCCAAATGGATATATGGAATCGATTGGCGACCGTGGTTCAAAACTTTCTGGAGGTCAGCGGCAAAGGCTTTCTATAGCACGCGCAGTATTGAAAAATCCACCAATAATGATTCTTGACGAAGCCACTTCTTCGCTCGATACCGAATCTGAAAAATATGTTCAAGAAGCCCTCGATAATTTGATGAAAAGCCGCACCTCAATTGTTATTGCTCACCGTTTGTCGACCATTAAAAACGCCGATTTGATTTGTGTATTTAAAAAAGGAGAAATAATTGAGAGGGGTACGCATCAGGAATTGATGGAATTGAACGGAGAATACTCACGGTTGCATAAAATTCAAAATTTCTAAAAAGAAAACTTCTTTTTTTGGAACAGTTTTTTTTATTTCAACTTTGAGCCATTAATGGTACATTATTTGAACCATTGGTTTAAGTTTAATCATCAAAATTGTGATATCGACTGTTAAATAGGGTAGATTTTATTTTTTTTAAACTATTTTGTGCTTTGTTTTTGAGAAGGGTTATGATCTCAAAATATTCTCTTTATTGATTTTTATATTTTGTGGAAAGATTTGGGAATAAAAACGGTGAAAGATTTTGAATAAGTTGTTTTCCGAATTAAATTTGAGATTCTTTCAAAAAGCTGGTTTAACAAGATATTATCGGTTGATAGTACAAGTTTGGGTAAAAATAAGTTTCATTATGAGAAAAATATTTCTTGTCGTATTTTTTCTGCTAGTTAGTTTTATTTACGGAGATGTGGTGTTTGGGCAGAGCAGTGTGATGAAAACTCCGGGGAAATATTTAATGCCGATGGATAATGCCTCATTAGCACTAGCTGGTTCGGTTAAAAAGCAGGGTGAATTATGGGCAGTTTTTTCCGACAGGCCTAACAATCCGTTATATTCCGATAAGGGTTGTTCTTCGTCAAGTGGGAAAAAGCTTGATTTTATGCAACCTATGTATGTAATTTCTGAAACCGAAACATCAGTGCGGGTTATTGCTATAACCGATGCTGATATGGCAGGTAATATTTTAAATAACGCAGCCTCAACTGCTGGTTGGATAAAAAAAGAAAATTTACTGCTGAATAAAACCTGTCTAAAGACTCGCGATGTAAAATTGCCTGAATTTAGGGATGGTATTTTTAATAAGAAAGCGATGGTACTTAACCTACTTTCAGCCGGTCAACAAATGAGGGTGCCAGAGTTTTATTCCAATCCGCGCTGCAGCCCTAATGATTCAATTAATTCAGCTTTGGTTTATCAAATTAACTATGTATACAAAGAAACTCCAACAGCTTATCTTTTAGGAGAATTGCCAGATATTATCGATGTTGCCAATGATGCCTCAAAAATAAAGGGATGGGTTTTGAAGTCGCAAACAACCGCTTGGAATCACCGTTTGGCATATGAAATGAACTGGGACGAGAAGGCTGTTGCTGAAAGGAAAAGCAAAGGGGTTAAAGCAAAAATATATTCAACTAAAGCTGCAAGTGGAACAACACTTCATGAAGAGAGTGCTGGTTATTATTCAAGAAGGGACATTGGAGAGGTTGATCGTTATCCCGTTCTCGACGTCTTCAATGGTGTTTCTGAAGTTGGCGTAATAGGCGATTTGAAAGCCGAAAATGGAAAATCGCTTTCAAGTTTTGAGTTTGCGAAAATAAAGCATGTAATTGATTCTATGTCAGCATCATTGCGAAATGTGAATGTGATTTTTGTAATCGATGCTACCAGTAGTATGATACCTTATTCAAAAGCGATTCAGGATGCCATTAAAAATGCAATGCGTGATCTGAGGAATAGTAATAATAACTATCGTTTTGGAGTTTTGCTTTATCGTGATGCATCTGAAGGAAAAGGAAATGAAATAAACTTTTCACGTGATTTAACTTCTAACTATAATGGGGTAAATAGTAACATTAGCAGGTTTATGACTCCAACTTTCAATAAGTGCAACAACGATGCCCCTGAAGCCGTTTTTTATGGGATTAAGAAGGCTATTGAGCGTTTTGATCCTCCTTCAGGCGAATCGAATTATGTAATACTTATTGGTGATTGTGGAAACCACTCGCGTACTACTTACACCGATTGTACCGGTAAAACTCAACCAGATTACACTAATGTATCTGAAAAAGAGTTAGTTGATCTGTTTGTAAAAAAGAACATAAACTTGTTTGCCTATCAGGTTCAGCATCAAGTTGCTGCCGATGCCAGGCCAGCTTACGATAGCTTTCGTTCGCAAGTCGAAAGCTTAATGAAAAAAACTGTACTTCAAAGCAATGGTGGAGCAGTTCTTTCTGATGCACAGGTGTTTAATAAAAAAGTTAAAGGTGTAGTTGAGATCAATAATGATTTGGGCATACCAGGATATTTTCAAATGGCTCCCGATGGAGGGAGTATGCATCCAACTGTTTTAACTAAATCATTAAGTTCAGGGATTGGTAAAATCGATGATAAAGTAAATAATGAGCTGGATGGGATCAGTCAATATCTTAATGGTAAAATTGAGGGTGTAAATGCCAAACAAATAAAGAGCTTTATCGATAAGCTCGAAGCAAAAAATATTTCTCCCGATAAGCTCAATATTGTATTTCAAAAAAACGGGCAGATATACAACAAGGGATATGTAAAAAGATATGAATCAGGCTTAAAATCACCTGTTTATCAGGATGTTCTGCTCATGTCGCAAACAGAATTGTTGCAAATCAAAAAATCGTTGGAACGGTTAATTCCTACCGACGAACGGGCACTTTCCTCAAACGAATCGCGATCTTTTATTGTATATGGATGGGGCGAAATTCTTGTTGATATTTTGGGCTATTTCCCCGAAACAAACGAAGCCATCGATACGCTTAGCTTATACACATTATCAGCTATTCTGACCGGTTGGGGGGGTAAAGAAAAGTTCAAAAAAATTAAGTTGCTCGATGTAACACAGCCTACCCGCTTTCCCGATGAGATGTTGTATGAATATTTGATCGATTGGTGTATCACAAAAGGTCATATTCAAAGTATTTCAGAAGGACAAAACTTATTAACCGAAGATTACTATAACGACCATAAATGGACTATTTTTTCTGAATACCTTGTCCAATTAACAAAAGGGGCAAAAGAAGAAGATCCAACCATGGGGGCAAAGTTTGCTCAATATTTCAAAAAATACGATAAAGAATATAACAAGTATACTGCTTCATTTCGTATTCCGATGGGGACGGGATCGGGACTGAAACATTATTGGATCGATTCGCGAATTTTCCCTCATAACGTTACTGAGTTTGGAGACGAAGATTTGATCGATTATTTGTATAAAGATTTTAAAAAATAAGGAGTTAAGCTGATGTCAGATCAATTAAAGGTTGATGAAGTTGATCGCCAAAAGGTTCTTTTTCAAATTGAAAAACTTTCTTGTGCATACAACAATAATGAACCCGTTTTAGTAGCTAGCAATTTTATAATTCCAAAAAGGAAAATTACCGTTTTACTTGGTCCTTCGGGAGCTGGAAAAAGTACGTTGCTCGAAACTCTGGGATTAATGACTGAAACGGTTAATGCTGAAAATTCCATTATCCGTTTTTTTCCAAACGATACCGATGAATATGATTTGGCCCAAATGTGGGGTGACAATCAGGAAGCTGAACGTTACAATATTCGAATGTTGTACTACAGCTTTATATTTCAAAGTACCAACCTCATGCCAAATTTTTCGGCACTCGAAAATGTTGGCTTAACCGAACTTATTCAAAATAAACCCGAATCGGAAGCTTATTTCAATGCAATTGAATCGCTGGTGAAAAACCTCAGTGTGACGAGCCTTTCATATGAAAAAAAGCCATTTGAATTTTCGGGAGGTGAACGCCAGCGTTTGGCATTTGCCCGTGCAATAAATCCTGACTTTACAGTACTTTTTGGCGATGAACCTACAGGTAACCTCGACCATTTCAATTCAGTAAAGTTGATGCATTTTATTCGTGATTTTATTGCTCATCAACGCGAAAATATCAGTGCAATCATTGTTTCGCACAACATTCCATTGACACTCGATTTTGCCGACCGTATTATTGTTTTAACAAAACGAGAAAATGGGGTTTCTACAATTGATCCGCATTTTATATATGATCGGGATGAGTTAAAATGGAACGAATCCCGACGCAAGCAGTTGTCCATTCAGAAAGAAATCGAACTTTTGTTAAACTCAGATACTGAGAGTTTTGTGCGTGTTTTAATGCATCTTTCTGATAGTAATGTGGAACAATCGTTTTTTGATGAGATAAAGAATAATATGACGAATCAGCAAATCCTAATGGAAGCTGAGAGTGATTATTCTGAAGCCGATAAAAATGAATATCAGAAATGGTTAACTCAAAAATTTGAAGAAAATAATGTACTGAATACTACTGTTAAAGAATACATCAGGCAATTTGCTCATGGAGAAATTAAAAAGGCCGACATTAAAATAAACGATGTAATTCGAACAATTCAGGATTTAAAATTTAAAACTGCAGTTGAAGGGCACCGCGATAAATCTATTGATTTAACCGGAGGAATTGAGAAACAAGAATTGGGAAACAGCCGGTCGCCTTTGGGGATGATTTTGGGTTTTATTCCTTGGTTGATTCTATCTATTTCTCCGCTTTTTAGTTATTTAATTGGGCAGTTAGTAAAGAGTACAAGAAATCTTTTCAAGTCGATATTTGGAACAAAAAAGAATTCAGATACTGGCGACGATGAAAATTCATTCAACAAGTTGATGTTCTCTTCGAAGGACATTATACCTGTTGTATTCTATAAATTGTGTATTGCCTGGGACTGGATTAACGTTAAGCTAAAACTGTATGCTAAATATAAGTTAAAGCAAAATTGGGTTGAGTTTAATACAATTCCTCACGATTTCAAACACCTGTTTTACAGAAATGAAACGCGTGAATTGCTTGGCAAAAAGAACAAACACTTTTGGTTGATCGTTGTGATCTTATTCTTTACTTTTCTAGCTATCGGTTTTTCTAATGGTAGCTTAAAGTACTTGAAAGATAAAATGGAAGACCCGTTTGTACGTTCAATTAATGCTGCAATACCAAATAACATACGTAGTGTACCTCGTATTTTGGAAGCTTACAATGTAGATTCGCTTCAAAACACATACAAATACGACTCAATTATTGGTTACAACAAATGGACGGCTTACTTTAAGGGAGATATGCCCGAAAGCCCTAACCGTAGTATCGACGGGCGTTCTATCCCATTTAATGATCCATTGGTTTCAACTATTGTAGACTCCGATATTAACAATTCAGTTGGAAATTCCTTTATTGCTGAAAATGATATTTCAATTATTGTAACTCGTAATCTGATTGAGAAATTAGGCTGTTCTGAAGACCCAGCTTTCATTTTCAGGAGTAGAAATGATGGAGGTTTAACACCAATTCCAATTCGTGCTATTGTTGATAAACTCCCGGGTGACAAAATTGATTTTATTGTAACACAGCATTTCTATAACAATTGGGATGGTTTAGGCGACAATTTCTTGTATCAGGACAATAAGAAATTGTATGCATACATGGTAATGGATTCTACATTGGCTCCGGATTTCCAGCAGGTTTGCGATTCATTCTTGATGCGTTATTGGGACGAAGGAGGAATGCTTGAAGTTAATACTGTCGACGTGTCAATTTATCCATATTCTTACAAATCGATTTTAAATCTTCAGATTTCATTTTACGATTCTGAAAACATTGAAGAATATCAGATCAACGAATTGTTCTCTTTGATGCATGAGTCTGCTGAGATGAAATCCTTTATGGAAAAGGAAAAATTAGACAGTAACCAATTCATTCAGAGTTATTATCCTAATCAGGAAAATATTAGAAATGAACGTTACGACTATATCTCGGTTAATTTCAATGACCTGAGCATGATCGATGCTTTTTCAGAACGTTTTTCTGAGGATTCAGGAATTAAGCTTGAAATGTCGAAGATAGAGCAGATGAAGAACTACAACTTTGTGAGCAAGCTTACCCAGATTATGTCCATCATTTTAATTGGGTTCAGTGTATTGATGATCAATATTTTCTTGTCGAATATTTTGAGTACTCACTTGAACAAGATCAAAATGAATATCGGTACGTTTAAAGCTTTCGGGATCGACATTAAACGAATCTACATAAGTATGATGTACATCTTTGTTCTGTTACCTATGTTGTTGGCATTTTTTCTGGCCGGCGTACTCGGATATTTGGGGTTTGTTTATTTCATAATCAAAGTACTATCACCATTTGGTGTTGAAAAGGATCTTTATTTCAACTTGTTTAACAATTACACGCTTATTTCAGTTCTTGTTCTTTCAATTGTGAACTACTATGCTTTTAGTTTGATCATCAATGGTATATTTAAACAGTCACCGGGCGACTTGATCTACGACCGAAATAACAAATCTTAGTTTAACTAATTTATACGAAATACATATTTTACAGAAGCAACACAACAAAAACGTGTTGCTTTTGTAATTTTAGTCAGTTAATACTTATCGTATGGGAAATACTCTTTTCATTGTCATTTTAGTGATCGTAATCTTCGATTATTTTTTCGAGCGATTACTCGATTATTTGAACACAACACGCTGGAACAACCAATTGCCCGAAGTTTTGAAAGGGATATATAACGAAGATGAATACAGGAAGTCTCAGAATTATAATTTGGTGAATCACCGTTTTGGGATGATCACTTCTTCGTTCTCATTTTTACTGATATTGCTGATGTTGGTTTTTGGTGGCTTTGCATTTGTCGACAGTTATGTTAGTAGTTTTTCTGTTGGAGTTATTTTAAGTGCTCTTCTTTTCTTCGGAATAATTGGGCTTGCTTCAGAGATTCTTTCAACACCTTTCGATATTTACGACACATTTGTAATTGAAGAGCGATTTGGGTTCAACAAAACCACGATTAAAACTTACATCCTCGATAAAATTAAAGGGTTGCTTTTAGCGGTTATTTTGGGTGGTGGAATATTCTCCCTTATCATTTTCATTTGGCAGAAAACCGGAAATCTTTTCTGGCTAATCGCATGGGCTGTAATTACCTTTATTTCGGTTTTCTTCACTATGTTTTATTCCAACATTATTGTTCCTTTATTCAACAAACAAACATCGCTCGAAGATGGAGACTTGAAAACTGCCATTGAAGAGTTCTCGGCAAAAGCCGGGTTTAAACTGAAAAATATTTTTGTGATCGACGGTTCAAAACGATCGTCTAAAGCCAATGCTTATTTCACTGGTATTGGTTCAAAGAAACGTATTGTGCTTTACGATACACTAATTACCGATTTAGCAACAAGTGAGATTGTAGCTGTTCTTGCCCACGAAATAGGACATTACAAAAAGAAACACGTGATTTCGGGATTGATTACCGGCATTGTTCAAACCGGAATTATGTTGTTTATTTTTTCATTATTAGTAGCCAGTCCGGTTTTGTCACAGGCACTTGGAGTTGCAGAACCCAAATTCCATATTGGAACTATTGTTTTCGGAATTTTGTATTCACCAATTTCGTTTATAATTGGAATGTTGATGAATGTTTTCTCCCGCAAACACGAATATCAGGCCGATGCTTATGCGGCAAGTTTTGGTTTGGCAAATGAATTGGGTGATGCATTAAAGAAGCTGTCGGTAAAGAGTTTAAGTAACCTTACGCCTCACCCGTTGTATGTGTTTTTCAATTATTCGCACCCAACACTTTTACAACGGTTAGATAGATTAAAAAATTGTCAATAGGAGTTTGCTTCTACTGACCTAAAAATGAATATAATGAATGTAGAAATTATTACAATAGGCGACGAGATACTGATCGGTCAAATTGTTGATACCAATTCGGCTTGGATGGCGGTTGAATTGAATCAGATAGGTGTAAAAATTGCTCAAATAACATCAATTTCCGATAATCCTGAACATTTGGTTGAGGCTTTGAACAATGCAAAGCAGCGAGCTTCTGTTGTATTGATTACAGGTGGATTAGGGCCAACCAAAGACGATCGGACCAAGAAAGTTCTTTGTGAATATTTCAATTCAAAATTTGTTTTAGATGAAAAGACTCTGGAACATGTCACTGATTTCTTTCGTAAACGAGGAATGGACATGATCCAGTTGAATCACGATCAGGCTCTGGTTCCTGAGTGCTGTCAGGTTCTTTTCAATCCGGTTGGAACTGCGCCCGGAATGTGGTTCGAGCAGGATGGGGCCATTTTTGTTTCAATGCCGGGAGTACCTTTCGAAATGAAACAAATGATGACTGATCATGTTATTCCAAGGTTGACCAAATTATCGGGACGCGGAAAAATTGTTCATAAAACAGTATTGGTAATTGGTATTGGTGAATCGATCCTTGCCGAAATGATTGAATCTTGGGAAGATGCTCTTTCTGATTACATACATTTGGCTTATTTGCCTAGTCCGGGATTGGTCAAACTCCGCTTATCTGCTTTTGGAGACGATGAACAAAAGTTGAAAAATGAAGTTGATGCTGAAATTGAAAAGCTGAAACAAATAATACCCGATTCGATATACGGTTATGGAGAAGAAACGTTGGCCCAGGTAGTTGGTAAGCTGCTGATTGAAAAAGGGCAAACCATGTGCACAGCTGAAAGTTGTACCGGTGGTTTTATTGCACACTCTGTAACTTCGGTCCCCGGAAGTTCGAATTGGTTCAAAGGATCGGTGGTGGCTTATTCCAATGAAATTAAACAACAATTGCTTGGTGTAAAAGAGGAATCGTTATCGAACTATGGCGCGGTGAGCGAACAGGTAGTGAGGGAAATGGCCGAGGGTGCCCGTAAGGTGTTGAATGCCGATTTTGCTGTGGCAACTTCAGGGGTTGCAGGACCCGATGGCGGAACTGTTGAAAAACCAGTTGGATCGGTATGGATTGCAGTGGCTGGACCACAAGGAACCAAGGCTGCTTTTTATAACTTTGCAAATAATCGCGAGCGTAATATTATCAGATCGGGACAAGCGGCCTTGGATATGCTTCGATTGCTTTTGTTGAAATAAGTTTTCATAACGTTTGAATCTAATTTAACATCATGTTGAAATGAAGCGATTTATCATCATTGCATCAATATTGGTTCTAGTTATTGCTGGAACAGTTATCGGGTTGCCTTTTGCGTTTAAAGGAAAAATTAGCAAGCTGGTGTTACAAAAGGCAAATGAATCGGTTGAGGCGTCAATAACCTACGGCTCATACCGTTTAACACTCTTGAGTTCTTTTCCCGATTTAACGGCTACTTTTTCAGATGTTGATGTTGTTGGTAAAGGTGTTTTTTCATCCGATACATTGGCACATCTTGGAAAATTGTCGATGGAAATCGATTTGTCGTCATTGTTTAAAGGCGATGCGATTCTCCTCAAATCAGTTGGACTCGATAACAGCAGCATTTTGTTGGTGGTGAGCGAAAGCGGATTGGTAAACTGGGAAATCGAAAAGGCAACGTCAGCTTCTGTTGCCCCGGTAAATTCTGAAAACAAAGTAAAAGGTGAGCCATTAAAAATGTTGCTTCCTCAAATTGAAGTGCGTAATCTCGATTTCATTTATACCGACAGGGAAGGCAATTATGAATTCAGCACGTTGAAGGTGAATGGGCATATGTCGGGCGAAATGGTGGGGATGAATACTGTTCTCGATGTGGTTGCCGAAACTCCATCGTTAAATTTCAGGTACGAAAATGTCGATTACATGAAAGATGGGAAAATTTCCCTTCAAACAAAACTGTTGGCCGATTTCGATAAGTTTGAATTCCGTTTTCAGGCAGGCGATTCAAAAGTGAACAATTTGCCGTTGCAGCTTGAAGGAACATTTGCTTATCCCAACGATTCAATGTTCTTCGATTTCAAGTTCGAAATGCCCGACATTAGCATGAAACAAATTCTTGCTTTGGTGCCTGCCGATTATCAAAAATATATGAAAGATGTTGATGCCACTGGAAAAATCAATTTCGACGGCATTGCAAAAGGTGTTTATTACGAAGAGATATATCCACAAATCGATGTCAATTTCAATATTTCAAATGGAGTGGTGAAGTATCCTGGTTTGCCCGATCAGTTGAACATTGATCAGTTGAGCGCCACAATTTCAAAACCCGAAGGCTCGCTCGATTTACTTGCGGTTGGAGTTAAAAACATGCAAATGCGAATGGCGCAAAATCCGTTTTCGATGCACGCTTATTTCAATAACCTCTTTACCGATCCTCACCTCGATGTGGCTTTGAATGGAAAAATTGACCTCGAAACACTTTCGAAAATCATACCCTTTGGCGACAATCAACTGAAAGGATTGATGGATGCAAATGCAACTGTTGTGGGGAATTATTCTTCGGTTGAAAAGAACGATTTCACTGCGTTCAAATCTGCCGGAACTGTTGGGTTAAAAAACTTCTATTTGAAAAACAGTTCATTTCCCGATGGAGTTTCCATTCAAAATGCCGAACTGGTGCTTAAAAATCAAGACTTGCAGGTTAATGGGTTACAAGGTAAAATTGGGAAAAGTGATTTTGCACTGAAAGGACAGTTGAATAATTTACTTGCTTATGTTTTCGAAGATAAAACCTTGAAAGGTAAGTTCGAATTAAACTCTAATTATATTGATATTAATGAATTGCTGGCATCGAATAAAACTTCAGCAACTACTAAAACGGCTGATAAAGTAAAAACTGATTCCATAAAAGTTGCCTCTGATCCAATTGAATTTCCGAAAAATATTGAGCTTGTGTTCAATGCCAGAATTGCAAAACTTCGTTACGATCAACTCGATATTTCGAATTTCAACGGAGCACTTGAACTGAAAAACCAAAAACTCAATTTATCGGGATTAAGCATGAATATGCTCGATGGACAGATGAAAATGAGTGGATCTGTTTTAGCCGACGGTCGGCCCGAACCAGATGTTGATCTTGATTTGAACATCCTTGGATTCGACCTTCCTTCAGCCTTTAAAAACATTTCGATGGTTCAGAAATACATGCCTTTTGCTGAAAAAAGCCAGGGAGAATTCAACACTACACTGAAATTGAGATCGAATTTGACCACCGATTTGAGCCTTATTTTATCGAAAATAACAGCAAGCGGAATGTTCATTTCCAAAAATATTAAGTTGTTGGATAGTTCTTTGTTCGATAAATTGAAGTCGGTAATTCAAAGCAGCAAGTTGAAAAATTATCAGATTGACGATTTTGCAGCTGGTTTTTCAATCAGTAATGGAAACCTCAACATCAAACCGTTCAAAACTGCAATTGGCAAACAACCTGTGACCATTGGCGGAGTTTACAATTTGGGCGGAACTCTCGATTTTCGTGTTGATGCAACGCTTGAGAAAGATATTCTTTCAGCCGATATTCAAAAAATCATAGCCTATGTTCCGGGAAGCGATAACATCAAGAAAATAGATATTGGAGTTGACATTAAG